>Ga0206808_1124_pt1 | contig 17020 bp, 15 predicted proteins | sample Alteio_BWOrgCont_58_FD_152899 | JGI IMG/M metagenome (GOLD analysis project Ga0206808, IMG submission 152899) | Enriched cells from forest soil in Barre Woods Harvard Forest LTER site, Petersham, Massachusetts, United States -... | ecosystem: Environmental > Terrestrial > Soil > Temperate forest >...
CGGGAGGACGACCTTGGTCCATTGAATGCGGAGATCTTCAATCTTGGGGGGCATCGGTTTCATCCTTGCTCGGATACGGCGTCCCGGTTTCGGGGGCTCGGTTCAGGGCACTGCTTAAACTTCGTGCATCCCAGCCCGCGAAATGGCACCGGCAAGATGAAATTGGACGAGATCGGAATGCTCTGCTGCAATTTTAATTGAACGCTCGTTCGGAAGCTTCAAGGCGTATAGCGCTTCTCTCCGGCTTCAATCGCTACTGGCAGCCGATTTTTCTCCGGCGGCTGCGGACAGCTTCCCAAGGTTGAGTAAGCGCAGGCGGGGTTTTCCAGGCGATTGAAGTCCAGGATCAGCTTGCCGGGTTTGTCGAGTCCGTGGTCGGGGAGCGGCGCGTGAAGAAAGCGTCCGCCGGCGAAGGTGGAGTCCTTCCCGGTGGTGTCGCTGATGATGAAAAACAGTGTCTGCGCGTTTGCGCTTTCAAGCACCGGCTGCAGTGAGAGCTTGCGGCCGGCGATTGTGAACTCGGCCAGGCCCGGCGAAGGCAGGTGGATGGTGTTGCCGTTGCCGGTGGGAATCTTTTCGGTGTGCGGCGTCGTGAAGGGAACCCACGCGGCTTCGATGCTGAGCTGAGGGTCCGGTTCGTACCAGTTCAATGCATGAAAGGCCTTGCGAGCTGGGGAGTCGGCGTCCTTGATGCGCAGCGCATATCGGCCATCCCGGTCTAGCACTGCCATGGTGAGCCCGTGCCAGCCAATGACCGAGGGCTTTGAGCCCACGGATAACTGGCCTTCGCGCGCGGGCTGGCCATCGATGGTGAGGCCGGGAGGAAACCCGCCGTTTGGCGAGAGCAATTGCACAGTTTTGCCGCTAACGGTGAACAGCCCAATGTGGTCCGGAGCCTGGGCGCGCACGCGGAGCTGATTGTCGGCAGCCGCGCCGACCGAGTTGGCGCCGGGCTTAAGCCACTCAATACCGGCCAGAGTCAGCCAGCCGTCAGGCGCATCAATCAGCAGCGCGCGCCGGGCACGCCAGGCTTCCAGGTCTTGCCGCCACTCCGATTCAGCGGAGGTGACTGTGGTCTGTGCCTGGGCCGGGCTCGATAAGAACGCGCCGCTGAGTGAAACAGCCACCACAAGCGCAGACAAGATAGCTGACTTTTCCCGTGACTCCCAATTGCGAACCGACTGCTGTCTTCTTGTTGCTTTCAATTCCCAAATCCTGCCTGTAAACAAGGGTTTGCCTGATAAGCCCCAAAAACGGAAGTTGCTTCATCCGAGCGAAACTGCCAGCATACCAAAGCCGAATTCAGGGCTGCTCCTATTATGAACCGGTCATGGTGCAAATCGTTGAGCCGGGCGCGCGGAATGTCGCCTGGAATCCGCCCGGACTCAACCTATGCACCATCGGCTCCGTTCAGGTCCGGCGGATTGCCGCCTGAAACGGTCCAGCGCCCTTGCTTGCTGGCTGATCCTTGGTTCTTTCCAACTGCGTATGTCGTCTAATAAATGAGGGCATGGGCTGGACCGCGGGTATCCGAGGCTGGCATGTTCAAAGCGATTGAAAACCAGCGAGTTGCAACCTAACGCTCCTGTGTGGGTATCACGTTGGTCAGCTTGACAGGAGGGATGGCTCTGCCTACCATTACAAGAGGAAAATTCCATCTTTTTTGACCATTAAGTCTTTGGAATGTAGTCGGTTAGCTGGTTCTTGCGACGACTCGATGGGCTTTGGCCGGTGCCCGGAGCGGCTGGAACTGACATCGAGATCAGGGGATTGAGAGCAGGGGAAGCATGACGGAGATGCGTGTCAGTCCGCGCGAGCGGCTGGTGCTTACAGCCATCATCGAGTTGTACATATCCACGGGCGAACCGGTGGCATCGCAGGCAGTTGCGCAAACGTTTGCCGACCGCGAAGGGCTGAGCTCCGCGACTGTGCGGAACGTGATGGCTACACTGGGCGAAGCCGGACTGCTTGAACAGCCGCACTCCTCCGCCGGCCGGGTGCCCACCGCGGCGGCTTTCCGCTATTACGTTGAGCAGATTACGCAATCCGGCCGCGTGGCTGCCGGGGCGCAACCCGGCGCTGGGATGGGGAAAGCGTCTCCGCAGCAGGCGAACCTGCTGAGCGAGGCGCGACGCGAGCAGATTGAAGATAGCTTCACCGGCGTATCCAGTTCGAATGACTATCTGGAGCGCACCTCGCACGTGCTGGCGCTCTTGTCGAGCGGTCTGGGCGTGGCGCTGGCCAGTTCGACCGGGAGCCAGGTGCTTGAGCACATTCACTTTTCCCGGCTTTCCACGGGACGGGTGCTGGCCGTGCTTGTGACCCAGGCGGGCGCCGTGCAGGACCGCGTGCTGGCGCTGGACCGCGAGTTGACGCTCATCGAGCTCGAAACCGCTGCTCGCTACCTGAACGAGAACTTCCGCGGCTGGCATATCGATCGCATCCGTGCAGAAGTTTCACGGCGCGTGGAGGTGGAGCGCGAAGCCTATGCGCAGATGCTGACATCGGTGGACGAACTTTGCCGCAAGGGAGCGCTGGCGGGCGGCGAGGTGAGTCCGGCGATCTTTGTGGAAGGGATGGCCAACCTGATCACTGCAGAGCAGGACCGCGAGCAGTTGCGGCAGATGCTGCTGGCGCTCGAGGCCAAGCAGCGCCTGGTGGAACTGCTTACGGCTTATGTGGATGGTCGCCAGCAGGAGGTGCGGGTGGTGGTGGGTCTCGACGAAGCGTCCCCGGCCATGCAGGACCTGGTGCTGATTGGCGCGCCGGCGCGGCTGGGCGGGACGCATGTTGGCACCGTCGCGGTGATCGCCCCTACGCGCATCCAATATCAGGAGATGATTCAGGCAGTCCGCTATATTGCGCGGCTTTCCGAGCGGCTGTTCGATGTTCCTGCGGACCCCGTGAACTCAGCCGAGCCGGGAAATCCGCCGAGGATGCAGTTTTGAAAAACCCGTAGATACGCAAGCGGGATTGATGACCTGCGGCGGTCGCCAAGGAAGGCGGGGCTCTCGATAGAGGCAAATCGGAGGCTTCGAAGCCGATCTGGGTTTTGTAGACAAAAACTGAACCGGAGACGGGCAGGGGCGAATCTGAAGGGTTTGCTGCCGCGATATGCGATCGCTGCCGGAAAAAATTAGAATGGAATCAGGCACAGTTGATTTTTCGGAGAAGACCAAGAGTTATGCCAAAACGTGAATCAGACATGACCATATTGGAACCGCAGGACGACGCGGCCACAACGACCGCTTCCGGTACGCGCGGCTCGGGCGCCGCAAATGAAGAACCCGCAACGGGCCAGTCTGCGGCTGAGCCGGATGCTCAGGCAGGCCGCACTGAGCTGGAACAGTTGAAGGGCGAGCGCGACCAGCTTTTGGACCGGCTGGCGAGGCTGCAGGCGGAGTTTGAAAACGCACGGAAGCGCGCCGAACGGGAGAAGGCGGATTATCGCGACTATGCTACCGGCAACGTGATTGAGCAGTTTCTGCCTGTGGTGGATAATTTCGAGCTCGCTCTCAAGTCCAACGGCTCAGCCGAGCAACTGCGGCAGGGCGTGGAGTTGATCGTCAAGCAGATGGAAGAAGTGCTGCGCGGGTTTCAGGTGAACGCCATCCCCACGGTGGGCGAAGCGTTCGATCCGCGTCTGCACGAGGCGCTGGGTTCGGTGGAGCGCGACGATCTGCCCGACCAGCACGTGGCCGAGGAAATTCGCCGCGGCTACCGCCTGCGCGAGCGGATGCTGCGTCCCGCACTGGTGCGCGTGGCTCACAATCCGAAACAGATAGCGGAGTGAATTCCCGCTGAACAGGAAATGGGTTCTTAAAACACAGGAATGAGTTCTAATACAAGAGTGAGCAAAGCAGACTACTATGAGGTCCTCGGCGTCTCCCGGGACGTGAGCGAGCAGGAGTTGAAGAGCGCTTATCGCAAGCAGGCGCTGAAATTCCATCCTGACCGCAACCCCGGCGACCACGCCGCAGAAGAGAAGTTCAAGCAAGCCAGCGAAGCCTACCAGGTGCTGAGCGACGCCGACAAGCGCGCCGCATACGATCGCTACGGCCACGCCGGCCTGGGCGGCGGGGGCGGTTTCAACGGCGGTCCGTTTGCCGGCGGCGTGGATATCAGCGATATCTTCGGCGATTTGTTTGGCGAGATGTTCAACGTGGGCGGCGGCCAGCAGCGCGGCTCTCGCCAGCAGCGCGGCGACGACCTGCGCTTTGACCTGACCATCGACTTCGACGATGCCTACTTCGGCACCGAGACGGAGGTGAAGATCCGCCGCCTGGAAACATGCGCAACCTGCCAGGGGAAGGGCACTGCCTCCGGCCGCGGGCCAAGCGTGTGCACACAATGCCAGGGGCGCGGCCAACTGCGCTATCAGCAGGGATTCTTTTCTGTGGCGCGAACCTGCTCTGCCTGCGGCGGCAGCGGCCAGGTGATTGGCGACCCGTGCAGCACATGCCGCGGCCAGACGCGCGTCAGCAACGAGTTCAAACTGACCGTGAAGGTGCCGCCGGGCGTGGAAGAAGGCACGCGCATCCGCTACTCCGGGGAAGGCGATGCCGGCAGGGCAAGTGGGCCACGGGGTGATCTCTATGTTGTGCTTTCTGTTCGGCCGCACGACTTCTTCGAGCGCCAGGGCTACGATCTGCACTGCGTGATCCCCATCAGCTTTCCGCAGGCGGCGCTGGGCGACGAGATCGAGGTTCCCGGCATCGACGGTCCCATCAGTTTGAAGATTCCCGAGGGCACGCAGAGCGGACGCGAGATTCGCGTTCGCGGGCGCGGCATGCCTTATCTGAATGAAAAAGGCCATGGCGACCTGGTAGCGAGGGTGATGGTGCAGATTCCGCGCAAGCTGAGCCGCAATCAGCGCGAACTGGTGACCAAGCTGGCCGAGACGTTGAACGTGGACAACAAGCCGACCTCGCCCGGGCTTCTGGACAAGATGAAGGACCTTTTTAACTAGGGACTTTTTCAACTAACGCAGTAGAGAATTCGATCCGCAAGATAGCCCAGTGGCCAGGAATGGCTTCTGGGCTTTTTGCGTTGATTGGGAACTGCTTTTCAAACAGGGGGGGCTTGCCGCATGGAAGGCGGAGCAGCCTTTAGAGCGCCAGGCACGCCACGCCCACGACGGCAGCGCCAATGACGAGGCTCATTGCGTCCGTGAGGGCGAAGGCCACCGGGTCTTCATTCAGCTCTCCCCGCGAGGCGAGCAGCCAGACGCGATTGAGCCAGAGAATCATCAACGGGACGGTGAGCCACAACATCTGCGGCTTGTGGTAGAGCTTCATGACATCGGGGCTGGTGATGTAAATGGCGAAGACAATCACGGCTGCGTAGGCGCTGGCGGTGCCGAAGCTGCGCAACTGGTCGAGGTCGGCGATCCTGTATCCGCGGCCATTCATGGGCACAGCGTTGCCGGCGCGCAGGTTCTCGAGTTCAGCGTATCGCTTGACGATGGCGAGCGAAAGAAACAGAAACATGGAAAAGCCGGCGAGCCAATGGGAGATTGGTGTGCCAGTGACTGAACCGCCCGCCAGCAGGCGCAGACTATACAAGCCGGAGAGTACAAGCACATCCACAAGCACGATGCGCTTGAGATAAACGGAATAGGCGACGGTTGTGGCCAGGTAGAGAAGCAGCAGGGCGAAGAAATTTCCGGGGAGAAATGCGGCGCCGGCCAAGCCGGCGATGAGAAAGACCGCTGCCACTGCGACTCCTGCGATCCCAGGGAGATCGCCCGCGGCAAATGGCCGCTGCAGTTTGCGAGGGTGACGGCGGTCTGCTTCCATATCCAGAAGGTCGTTGACAATGTATCCCGCGGACGCTGCGAGCGAAAAGCAGAAGAACGCCGCAAGCGCGATGAACAGTTTCGATTGGCTCAGCGCGTGCGAGCAAAGCAGGGGCACAGAGATGAGCAGGTTCTTTGCCCACTGGTGGAAGCGCACAGCCTTCAGCAGCGACTGCAGGACTGGCTTGCGCTCGATAAATTCGTGGGTGGTCTGGATTCCGCGAGCCTTCAGCTTGATACGCAGCGCGAGGCTGGGATTGGCTATCATCGGCTCGGTTGCATTCCAGAGCAGGGGCAGGTCAGCAGTGGCGTTGCCGATGTAGTCGAATCCGATCTCACCGAACCTGGCGCGAAGGCTGTCGAGTTTTCTGTTGCCGGTCAGGTTGGTGGCGCCGTCGGAAGCAAGCACGCCGGCAAAGATGCCCAGATGGTCTGCTACGCGATGAGCCAGGCGCGCGTCGGCTCCCGTCGCCAGGTAGATTTTGCGGCCGAGGGCCCGCTCCTCGCGAAGATAGCCGAGAAGAGCGTGATTCAACGGCAGGCTGGCAACGTCGATGGAGACGGTCTCAGTAACGAATGCCTTCAATTCCGCTTTTCCGCGCAGCAGCCGGCCGGGAAGCCTGACCAGTTGTGCGGGGCGGGTGCGCACCAGGGCGAACAGGGAATCGACCAGGGTGTCCGACTTGACCAGCGTGCCGTCCAGATCGACGCAGAGCGGACGCAGCGCCGCTGCCGTCGCCGTTGTCTGCGTGATGGTGCTGGACTGGGGCAATCAATACCTCGCCGGAGCAAGCCAAGTATACGGTCGGGCTGAAAATCGAACTCAGGGCAACGGAAGCGCTGCAGGCGGGAATATGCGGCCAGGAAGTCGGCTTCAGTCCTGGGTTGGAGGGATTTGGTGGAGCTGAGCGGGATCGAACCGCTGGCCTCCTCGTTGCGAACGAGGCGCTCTCCCAGCTGAGCTACAGCCCCACGACTTCTTTATCTTACCAGCAACTTGAGGTTTGCGAAAACGTCCGGGGCAGGGCGGCTGGGGGAACTATCGCCTCTATCAAGCCGTATTCTTTTTCAATGTGGAATCTGATGCAAAAATCCTATTTCCAAAATAGGTATTTTGTGAAATGATTTGTTCATGTCCAAAGCATCCGATCGACGCGATCTCTTTCCCGGCGCGCTGGAGATGATGATTCTCCAGTCGCTGCGCATGAAGCCCATGCACGGGTATGCGCTCGTCAAGCACATCAAAACCGTGTCCGACGAACTGTTGCAGGTGGAAGAGGGATCACTCTATCCGGCGCTGCAGCGGATGCTCAGGGAGGGTTGGCTTGAGTCCGAGACCGGCATTTCAGCCAAGGGCAGACCAACGCGCATTTACAAGCTGACCGCGGCAGGGTTGGGCAGGCTGGAACAGGAAGTTTCGAGTTTCGAGCGAATGTTTGCAGGAATTAACCGGGTGCTGGCAGTTTCGCGCAGCTGAGGAGGACGACCATGGGCTGGATCTCGCAGATCTTCTCGCGCCACCGTCGTTATGACGACATCAGCGCCTCCATCGAGGAACACATTGCCGAGCGCGCCGACGAATTGGCCGACCAAGGCATGAGCCGAAAAGAGGCCGAGCAGGCTGCGCGCCGCGAGTTTGGCAACGCAGCGCTGATTGCCCAGCAGAGCCGCGAGGTGTGGCAATGGCCTGCACTCGAATCCGTTCTGAGCGATCTGCGCATGGCGCTGCGCCGCATGAGAAAGGCGCCGGGATTTGCAGCCACGGTGATTCTCACGCTGGCCATCGGCATTGGCGCCAACACTGCCGTTTTCAGCGTGCTCAACAGCGTGATCCTCAAGCCGCTCGCCTATCCCGATTCTGACCGGCTTGTCGCAGTGTGGCTGGATGCGCCGGGCGCTGGCGGGCTGGCCAACTTCTCTGAGGGGCTGCGTTTGTCGCCTTCAATGTATCTGACCTTTGCCCAGCACAACCGAAGCTTCGAGGCGATGGGGGTGTGGGTCTCCGGCTCGTCCAACGTTACCGGCCTAGCCAAGCCGGAAGAGGTGCACACCACCTACATCAGTGATGGCGTGCTACAGACATTCAACGTGCCGGCCGCGGCGGGCCGTTGGATTCTTACTGCAGATCAAGCTCCGCGCAGCCGCAAAACGGTGATGCTGAGCTACGGCTACTGGCAGCGGCGCTTTGGAGGCGACGCGGCGGTGATTGGCAGGACGATTCAGGTTGACTCCGAGACCAGGGAGATTGTGGGCGTCATGCCGCGCGGCTTCCAGGTGGTGAGCCAGGATTTCGATTTGCTGATCCCGCTTTGCTTCGACCCGACTCATCAGATTCTGGCCGGCTTCGGCTACAACGGGATTGCGCGGCTGAAGCCGGGCGTGAACCCTGCGCAGGCAGATGCAGACATTGGGCGTCTGTTGAACGTCTGGATGGATTCGTGGACGAACGGCCCGGGCGAAGATCCGCATTTTTACGAGACGTGGAAGATCGCCGGCGCCATTCGGCCCATGAAGCAGGAAGTGATTGGCAACCTGAGCAGCGTGCTGTGGGTGGTGATGAGCACCATCGGCGTGGTGATGTTGATCGCCTGCACCAACGTGGCCAATTTGCTTTTGGTGCGAGCAGAATCGCGGCAGCAGGAACTTGCCATCCGCACCGCGCTTGGCGCCGGCCGGGCGCGCATGGCCCGCGAGATTCTCACCGAGTGTGCCGTTCTGGCGATTGCCGGCGGCCTGTTCGGCGTGGGCGTGGCAACGGCGGGACTTCGGCTGCTGGTTGCCATTGGTCCCGCGCATATGCCGCGGCTGAACGAGATTACGCTTGATACGCAATCCATTGTTTTTACTTTTGCGCTGTCGCTGCTTTCGGCGCTCTTCTTCGGATCGATCGCGGCATTCAAATCCATGCGGCCGGTTGCATCGCTCGCCCAGGCGAGCACCGGACGCACCACGAGCGCCAGCCGCGAACGCCGGCGCGGACGCAACCTGCTGGTGATTGCGCAAGTGGCCATGGCGATGGTGCTGCTGGTGGCCGCTGTGCTCATGATCCGCACGCTGGGCGCGCTGCGCAGTGTGGAGCCGGGGTTTGCCGACGCAGACCATTTGCAAACGCTGCGCATCTCGATTCCGGAACAACTGATTGCAGACGCGCAAACGACGACGCGCACAGAGAACGCCATCAGCGACAAGCTCGCAGCCATCCCGGGTGTGAGTGCGGTGGGGTTTGCAAGAAGCGTGCCCATGGATGAAGTGGAACCGGCTTGGAACAACATCTTCATTGAAGGCAAGACCTACCAGACAGGCAATGCACCGCTGCGGTTCTTCAACTATGTCTCGCCGGGGTATTTCCACAGCGCGGGGACCAGCATCCTGGCTGGCCGGGACATCAACTGGACCGACATCTACGGGCTCAGGCCGGTCGCTCTTGTCTCCGAGAACATGGCGCGCGAGTCGTGGGGATCAGCGGCTGCGGCTGTCGGCAAGCGCTTCCGGATTTTGCCCAGCCAGCCATGGCAGCAGGTGATCGGTGTGGTGGAAGATGTGCGGCAGAACGGCGTCAACGAGAAGGCGCCGGCCACCGTTTACTGGCCGGCGATGATGCCGAACCCATTCGTGACCGGCCAGATCGAGCCGCAGCGCATGATCACTTTTGTGTTGCATAGCAGCCGCGCGGGAAGCGAAGGGCTGATGAGCGAGATTCAACGCGCTGTGTGGCAAGTGAACGGCGAACTGCCGGTCGCTTCCATGCAGACGCTTGGCGAACTCTACAACCATTCGATGGCGTCCACCTCGTTCACGCTGGTGATGCTGGCGATTGCCGGCTCCATGGCGCTGGCGCTGGGCGTGCTGGGAATCTATGGTGTGATTTCTTACTCGGTGACGCAGCGTACGCGCGAGATCGGCGTGCGGCTGGCGCTGGGCGCACGCAGAGGCCAACTGCAGTGGCTGTTTGTGCGCTCAGCGCTGGCGCTGACGGGCGTGGGTGTGGTGCTGGGGCTGTCTGCGGCAGCAATCCTGTCGCGAGCAATGCGCTCCTTGCTGTTCGGGATCAGCCCGCTAGACCCGCTTACGTTTGCGGCAGTGCCGTTGATGCTTGGGGCCGCGGCTGTGCTGGCCAGCTATGTGCCGGCGCGGCGCGCTGCGGCTGTTGATCCGGTGGAAGCGTTGCGGGCGGAGTAGCTCGCAGTCCATGGGGGGTGCAGTCCGCGAACATCCCGTGATCTCTCAGCGCGCGTAGAGATAGGTGCCGCAAAGAGTGGTCGAGTGATTGATTGCCTCAAAGGTAAAGACCGGCATCTCATCGCCGGAGAAGAATGCAACCGAAAGCGTCCTGCCTGAAACCCAGGTGGCCATCCATTGGACCTGATCGCTGCCGCACAGCGTGTTCTTATGCAGGAATCGCTGCGCCGCGGGAACCCTGAGGCGATAGAGGGCGCCCTCGGGAGCGGTGTTGGCCTCGGCGTCAAAGAGGGCTGCCACCTCGGCCGGTTTCAGTGCCTGGATGTGGGCGAGCGGAAAGGAGAGGGTGCCGAGGGTCACCTTTGCCTCGGCGATGGTGATGTCGCCAGTGACGCTGGAAGCAGTCTTGCTGGCGGCCGGCCAGTAGCCACGATCTTGCGCGGCAGCCCAAGATGCGCTGCACAACAGGACCGCGGAGGCGAAGAGATGCACAAGTTTCATCAGCGGATTTCCCTCAGATGGCGAAAAGGCCGGGGATGACCCCGGCCTTTCTGGTTTTCAAACAAGATCAAGAGGCTAGAGCTGGTTCATGTTGGCCAGGAACTCTGCGTTGTTGCGCACCTTTTCGAGGCGCGTAATCAGCAGTTCCATGGCTTCAACGGGGGACAGAGGATTCAGCACGCGGCGCAGGATAAAGATGCGCTGCAGATCTTCCTTGGGAATGAGCAGCTCTTCCTTGCGGGTGCCGGAGCGCTGGATATCGATGGCCGGGAAGACGCGCTTGTCGACGAGCTTTCGGTCAAGGATGATTTCCATGTTGCCGGTGCCCTTGAACTCTTCGAAGATCACTTCGTCCATACGCGAGCCGGTGTCGACCAGAGCGGTGGAGATAATCGTGAGCGAACCGCCTTCTTCAATGTTGCGGGCCGCGCCGAAGAAGCGTTTGGGGCGTTGCAGAGCATTTGAATCCACGCCGCCGGAGAGGACTTTGCCGGAGGGCGGAACGATGGTGTTATAGGCGCGGGCGAGACGGGTGATGGAGTCGAGCAGAATGACCACATCGCGCTTGTGCTCAACCAGGCGCTTGGCCTTCTCGATCACCATTTCGGCAACCTGCACGTGGCGCGCTGCCGGCTCGTCGAAGGTGGAACTGATGACTTCGCCCTTCACCGACCGCTGCATGTCGGTAACTTCTTCAGGCCGCTCATCGATGAGCAGGACGATAAGAACGACTTCAGGATGATTGGTGGAGATTGAATTGGCGATTGATTGCAGCAGCATGGTCTTGCCGGTGCGCGGCGGCGCGACGATCAGTCCGCGCTGGCCTTTGCCCACCGGGGTCAGCAGATCCATCACGCGGCCGCTGACGCTCTCGCGAACCGTCTCCATCTTGATCCGTTCCTGCGGATAAAGCGGGGTCAGGTTGTCAAAGAGGATCTTGTTGCGCGTTTCTTCGGGCGATTCGAAGTTGATGGCCTCGATTTTGACCAGGGCGAAGTATTTTTCTCCCTCATGCGGCGGGCGGACGTTGCCGCTGATCGAATCGCCGGTCTTGAGGTCGAACTTGCGAATCTGCGACGGCGAGACATAAATATCGTCGGGGCCGGGCAGGTAGTTGTAATCCGGGGAACGCAGGAAGCCGTAGCCGTCGGGAAGGATTTCAAGGACGCCGTCGGCGAAGATGTGCCCTTCTTTTTCGCTTTGCGCCTGAAGAATCTTGAAGATCAGGTCCTGCTTGCGAAGGCCGCTTGCGCCTGGGATCTCCAGGGTGCGCGCAATACGGCTCAATTCGGTAATGTTTTTTTCTTTTAGTTCTGCGATGGTCATGATCACCTGCGGTAAGGAGGGGTGGGAGTGAGGCTGGTGCGGAAGGGGATGTGCTCCAGGAGTAAATCGGGCGGAACTGCGTGCATGCAACAGGCGCAGGCCGCGCCCGTTGCATCTTCCGAAATCAAGAGGAAGTTTGAATCACCGGAGAAATACAGCCGCCCGGACAGGAAAGCTGTTTTAGAACCGTTGCCTGAATCAACTATACCCTTTGCGAAAGGCCTCAGGCGGCGCGACGCCGCTCAACGGGTTGGACCGCAGCCGACTCATGAGGTGCCGCCGTAGCCTCTGGATTGGTGGTGTGAAACCGGCCCAGAACTTCATTGGTGGTGTCCTGCAGCCGTGTGTTCGGCTTGTGGAGCTTGCGGGTTGCTTTGCTAGCCAGTTGACAGAGCTGGTAGCGATTGGACACATGAGAAAGTGCCCCAAAAACTAAATCAGAACGCATGATACATCTCTCCTTGCTTGAAGTGCCTGCCCGATCAGAACTTGCCTGGCCCCGCCGGTGCAGGAGGGGGCCAAACATACGCCGGCACCCATTTTCTATACCCATTCCTTAGACGCATGAAGTGGGTGTCCAGTTCGAAATTCTTGACACACTTTCGCGCATCAGAAAAGCTCTTTTTGCCCTATCAGTGATAGAGATTGCCGCCCGGGGAATCCATGAATTCGACATTCCCACTTCCGGTAAGCCATGGAGCACACCGGTACGCCGATGAATGAGCCCCAGCTCAATAGGATGCGGGAAACAGCGGATGGGTTCGCACAAAGGTACTGCGCAACTTGCCCTTGAATGGATGGCACTCATGAATGTATACCCAGTCGAGCGTGGGGTCAACTCTTTTTTCCGGAATTATGCCCTTGACAAACCCAGGGAACTTTGGTAATGTAGTTGTTAGTGGGGATGTAGCTCAACTGGTAGAGCAGGGGAATTAAGCAAGGACGGCGCACAAGTTTCTAATCCCTAGGTTGCGGGTTCGAGTCCCGTCATCTCCACCACAAAGATCTACGCGCCGCCCTCACCTAGCCCGCCTTCACTGGCGGGCTTTGGTTTACCAGTTGAAGTGATGCTTCAACCACATTCCAAGCACGGTCAGGCCGAAGGTTACGAGCAGCAGGAACACTGCCCAAATCCCTTTGCTTATCGCGTTGGCTATAGGTTTAAGGAGATCGAACTTTGCCTTTGTCTCTGTGACGTCTTTCGCAATAGCCTCGATTTTTGTCTTGGAATCGTCTACCGCGCCCGTGATGAAAGTTATCGAGGATTCGATGGCAGTGAGGCGTTGGTAGATTCCATAATAGAGATTATCGGCAGACGCACCGCTTCCGCTCGTGACCGTTATCGAGTCCGGGGTAGAATCGTCGTCTCTAGGATTTCTAGGCTGGCGCGGAAGGGCCAAGTTCAGCTCCGGTCTTGGTTGCAATCCATTCCCATATCGAGGTTGCTGCGCGTCCGAAATAACCCTCACTTCGCACCACGATCCCAGAAGAAACAGGATCGGAAACACCTAGACCGATTCGCTCGCACACTTCCTTTGTGGTGGTCGCAGTGGGGGCAACTATGAGCCATTCTCCAAGTCCGACCTTCAAACTGAGCCATGGCGCGATGCTCTGAAGCTTGGCTTCGACGGCATCGGCGCTCGTTACTGCAAAGACTGCGAAAAGTGCATTAGGAATCGCCATTGGGATGATTCTATCCACCTTACCCCAACTAGATGCAAACTGCATGTCCCACGTTTGATTGTTTCCGAGACACCTTTGTACCACCGGGGGCGAGCTCTCGGCAATGCTTACCGCTTTGGGACCGACACGCCATCACTAGATTTTCGCTGCACCTTCGCTGGCGGCCTCACCTTCAGCACGTCCTTCATCACCTCCTCGAACGGGAGTGGGATGTGGGGAATCGGCTTGCTGTTTGTCGTGTGTTTCAACGGTTCCTGCTCCTGGTTTATCGGTTGGTTTTCTGGAATCATCTGTTGCCACCTCTTGTACGTGTATTCGCCTGGCTAGCGGCTTCGAATCGGGTCCGGAAAGCGGAAGAACCATATCAAACAAGGACTGTGGTTCACCAATCGGGCGCGAGTCAATCTCGGGAAACTCTTTAGACGGAGGGAGTGGAAGATCACAAATCCTCATCACATGGATACGCAGCCGTTTCGCAAAATTCTCAATATCTTGGTCGTCGGAATAAATTACAGTTGCGTCTTCAGCTTTGGCTGTCGCCACGATCTGAATATCGAACTTAACCTTGGCATGAGTTCCCCATGTCTCATGATTGGATTTGACCATAGAGATCAGGTCAGCCGCTTCAATCGCCGCCCTTGCATCGAACGGGATCAATTGAAAACGCATCCTGTCGCTGAGGATTGAAACGAATTGCGACCGCCCCTTTCCAGCTCGAACTAGGACCTCTGCCATCGCAGGCGTGGGAATGCCTATCTGTTCACCTGAAGCGTTTAGCGAGGCGGCGAGATATTCAACGCGCTCTTTGAACCGAGTGACAGGAATACCCAGTCTGTCTGCTGCTGGCTCTGGATTCTTGTTCAAGAAAACTACAAGGTAAGAGGCGTCGAAGATAATCATCGTGGAGTCATCTCCTCGCCGTGTCGTGTCTTCCGCAACTCTCCTAACGGATCTGCGACCTCGGCCCACTCATTTCCTTCAATGTCGCGCAACTTCGCCATTGTGTCGGTGAAACTCTCTACGACCAGAGGTGTCTCATCAAAGGACTGAATTTTGAAGTTCTCCATCTTCCATTTGCCCTCGCTCCCACGGCTGTACGTCGCTATGCCGTGAAGACGAACTGGCTTGGAATAAAGTGGTGCGAGTTGCTGCGCTATTCCCTCGCTGGCCTCGCAATACACAATAGCTTCATCGGGTCGGAGTAGATGAATCGGGATCGTTTTATCAAATCCACCGACTCTCTTAAGAACGCCAGTTACAGTTGCACGCTCGCGGATGTTTGCGTAAGCCTGTGGCAAATCGGCCTTGTTTCCCGGGAATTCGATAATTTGCGCTGTTTTCGTACCATCGGTAATGAGACCGCTGGCATTGTCCTCGCGCAACAACTTATCCAATCTCTTGTACGCTCGGTTGGCCTTTGGTGGCCCCATGCTCTTTTGAGCGTTCCGCACTTGGTGGATAACGCGAGATTCTTCTTCGGCGTCCACATAAAAGACGGGTTCTGCACTACCGTCATCCACTTTCATTAAATGAACGCTGTCATTGTGACCGAGAAGCTGCGCCAAGTCTCTCAGGTACACAGCGAGGCGGGACAGCGGGAGAGTGTAAGGCGTGATCTTGACGCCGTCCTTCTCCCCATCAATTTTGAAACGAAATTCCTTCCAGTCTGTCACGGTAGCCCCCTATGATACACTTCTCCTGTTTAGTTCGGCTCCGTGCCAGAGGCCGCCGCAGCGATTTTAGTTTTCACCGAGAGGTCAGCTGGCAGGCTGACCTCTCGGCTTTTACGGCAATCTCTTCCGATCCGGCTCCCCTATACCAGATGTTGCTTTGAGTCCCGCAGCATCAATCTCTTTCCTGTTGTGCTCTTCAATGCCTGCACAGTTCGGTTGCTGTCCGTTTCCTTTCGGGTGTTATGTCGGAAGTCGAATTCGGACAGGTAACGATGAAGGTGCTGCTGGCCGACATGATGGTATACCCCGTTTATTCCACGCTTCAAGGTTGCGAAGAATCCCTCAATGGAATTCGTCGTGATGCACAGGCCATTCTCGTACCTGACATATTCCTCCGCGTGGTGGTTGACCTGATCATGCTTACGGCCCTTGAGAACTCCCTTGAGGGTTGTGGAGCTGTCGGTCATCACATGGGCATCCTCAGCGACCATCTCCTCAACGATGGGCCTCAGATTCTCTGCCGTAACGCGTTGTACATGGCGGGACTGCACCCGTCCGTCGCGTTGCAGAACGGAAACGACAGCCGCCTTGTTGCCTACCGGATTAACGCGGTCCTGCGCCCGCGTTCCCGGTTTCGTGGCCTGAGTTTGACGCTTGCGAATCTTTCCGCCCACGTAGGTTTCATCGATCTCGATTACCCCCTGGAGTTTCAATGACAAAGGTTCTTGGGTCATCGTGTAGCGAATCCGATGAGCCATGAACCAGGCACTCCTATACGTCACTTTGAGCATTCTGTGAAGCTGATGGGCGCTCATGCCCTTTTTGCTGGCGCAAAGCAGATGGTAAGCAAGCAACCACTTACTTAAGGGGATATGGCTGTCTTCAAAGATCGTCCCAACCGTCACCGTGAACTGCTCACGGCACCCGCCACACTTCCACACCCCTAGGCGCACATGTTTACCCTTTTTGGACTCCTGGGGCTTCAGGCGATAGGCATTATTGATTTCTCCGCAGTGCGGGCAGATCGGGCCGTCAGGCCAGCGCAGACTTTCCACATACTCACGCGCCTTTTCATCATCGCTAAAGTGTTGAGCAAGTGTGATTAGGTTGAGTTCGCCGTTTTCCATATCTAAACAATCGGCTTAATCTATGGGTTTGTCAAGTGCCCAATTCCGCTTTTTTCAGCCCGTTTTGTGGAAGAAAACCGTTGCTCGGCTGCATCGGATATCCATGATCAAGGCATTGATTTCCCATAGCTTAAGTTGAATTCTGTTCGGAATCGAGAGCAACCGGCCATGGCCTGCGTCCCATTTCCACCGTTTGCGGCCAGAGGCGGAATCAGCTTGATAACGCCGTGACGGTCAAATTGGCCTCTCCCGCGATTCGGGATGGCGTTAACTACGCCTCGATCGCCGATCTGTCGGGCGTCCATCGGGATCCACGAGCAGGGGCTGTCCGTTTTCGTTCATTCCGCATCCTGGTCTTCGCCCCGGTGTGCGGCTGGTCGTTTTGGAAACAGCGAACAAAGTGTCCAGTCGAAAAATAGCCAAGGCTAGAAGGACGATGAAGGGAATGGCGACCAGGAGCGTGTCCGAAACGGAACTCAAATAAACTTCGTGCAAGACCAGCCTCCGCAAGCTCGTGGCCGGACTGCCCAGGAGCCTCTCCAAGGAAGAATTTCAGAGTGTTCATTCATTAGGATGCTGGGTTTACTAGAGAGCGATATATTCGAATCTGTATTTCCCGTAGCGAAAGTAACGGCTTTATTATCGAATAGGTAAACCTATCGGTGAGGACAAAAGATACGGGAATGACCGATGGATCGGCCAATCGCCACTTTCAGAATCTCTTCTGCCGCCGT
>Ga0206808_1137_pt1 | contig 17004 bp, 7 predicted proteins | sample Alteio_BWOrgCont_58_FD_152899 | JGI IMG/M metagenome (GOLD analysis project Ga0206808, IMG submission 152899) | Enriched cells from forest soil in Barre Woods Harvard Forest LTER site, Petersham, Massachusetts, United States -... | ecosystem: Environmental > Terrestrial > Soil > Temperate forest > O...
CAATTCAAAGATCTTTATGATCTTATTGTAGAATGCTCTCAGCAGGCTGACCCAGTTGATCGCTTGATGACACACGATAAAAAGAAATTTTATGACAACACAATAATCGCCGCATATATAAAATTAGTTATACAATCAAGAAACATCAAAAATAAAGAACTCGAAGAGTATGCCTCAAAAATACTTACAAATCAGCCTTTCGAACTAAAAGCGACGGGGTTCTTGCAAGTTCCAAAACCCTACAGAACATTATCATCAGAAGAAGCAATTCCTAAGATACAACATGATATAATTAACAATTATTTTAAAGTATTTGACCACGCACCATTTGGCCAAGTAGCAAAAGACAATTTTCTCATATTTATTAAAATAATCCATCAACTATTTTCTATCAAAAACTCGGATCCAAAGCTTTTCGTGCACATTACGCAAGAAGCTATTGCAAAAGCATATTTTACGTATAACACCAATTTTTTATACGATGAAGCGATATTAACAACGTGTCTCGGGGGAATTCCTGTTGATCAGGTGCGTAAAGATATTGAGGCAACGGTTACGTTTATTCAAATGCGGCGCAAAGAGACGAAAGAACCTGCAAGACCAAACACAGCCCCTGCAAAACCAGAACCTACGTCTGAAGCGCCCAAAACAGGACCCAAAAAAAGAAGAGCCTAAGAAGGTCAAACAAACAGGCCCTGAACCTAAAAAAGCTAACAAAAAAAAGGGCAAGCCCAAGAAAGAAAATCCAGAACTTGATGGAATCGATGAGCTCGAGAAAGATTTAAAAAAGCTTAGTGTTGACGATGGTAAAGCATATACTCTTGACCCTAAAAGTCTTGTGTTCCAAGATCTTGCAGAGTTTTTTAGTAAACACCCTAATCTACCCAAACTATTTTGTACGGCAAAAGAAATTACAGCTAATCCTAATTTAGTTGTAATTTCATATATGAAGCTATTTAATGTACAAGACAAAGATTTTAAAACTTATGCCTCATCAACGCCTAATGGTCTTGATTTTGATTATGATGTACAAGCAAAGCTCATTGATTATTATTGTGCAGTTTTTAAAAAAGCACACGTGGAAAACGAAAAACAAGATCTTTATCCTACGTTTCTTAAGATAATCACTGAACTCTTTTTAATGAAAGCAAAAGATCCTAAGTTTTTCGAACATATTACCCCTGACAAGGTTGTCTTTGGTTTTTTTAATAACGAGCGCCAATTTTTTCATGATCACAAATTCTTAAAAAAAATGGGTACTCAAAACACCAAAAAGAGTTGGTGAAAATCTCGTAGCAACTGTTAAAGAAATTTTAAGAATTTTTGATTTGCGTAATGGGATAGTTTTTGAAACTCAAGAAGAAAAAGAAATGCGTGAATTGTCTAAGCAACAATGGGATCGTGATAAAATGTTACTTGATCCCAAAATTCTTGCTCAAGAATATGAAGAAAAAGAATTAAAGGCTCAATCAGAAACTCGACTCGAAAAGCTTAAGGCAAGAATGTGTGATGACACAAAAGCACAGACGGAGGACAGGCCGGCGGAGCTCCAGGAAGAAGAAGAAAAAGAAGTTTTTGATCCAGCACTCGATGATGAAAAAATTGCTTTTGTGAAAAATAGGTTAATTTTTTCGGCCCTTGCCAATAATCTTTATAACCATAAAGATAACCCTGAACAATTATATCACTATTTATCAAGTCGAACATGCAAAGAGTACCCAGTGCTCTTGGTAATCATGTACATGTATATATTACGGGTAAATCCAGATCAGAAAGTTCGTACAAAAATAACAAAATATTACAACAAACAAAAAACAGAAGGTGAAACGGTTTTTATCTATCAAGACATGGTAGCTAGCGCAGAAGATGATCATGATGATTTTGTTTATAACGTACTTGTTTATACCGAATGCCTACAGACTAACAAGCCATTAGAATTTGCAGAGACAATGTTACCTGCGCGTTGCGTCATAGATCTTGTGAATTATTACTTAGATTTTTATACAAAATATTATGTCGGCCCAGAACATACAGAAGCACAAGAATTTGAGCGCTATTATAAAAATTATCTCCAAGACTGTGCTCGCGATAAAAAAATGTACGAACGCTACACCGAAGAAGAAAGAGCTCGATTATCTGAAGAACGTCGGCAACAAATGACCGACAAACCCTTAACAAAAAGAGATGTTAAACCCTATTTTGATGACATAAACAAAAAGTATCCTCGAGTTCAATTACTCGATATTGTCGCTGAAATGGGGTTACTTAAAGAACAAGGGTTAACAAGACTCTGTGGCGAATTTATTGTTGATCAGATAAAAACAAACAAAAAAATTGGTAATCCCAAAGAACTTTGCAATCGGGCATCTAGGAAGTATCGACATAACGCATTCGTGCAAGAATTTTTGACAGCACTTGAAGTATAAAGAGAATTATAACTATGAAAAAATTTGTACAAAAAGCACTCATCTATTCTGTTTACTCTCTTATCGCTTTAACACTCTGTTTCTTAACCATATCAAGCACACATGCAGCTGCTCGTAAACCAGCTGCACCACCAACAGCTACTGCTAGAACCGACCCTTTTGATGGCGAACGACTCAGTGATGTTGACAAAAAAACATATGCGAATGTTGGTGAGTATGCTAATGCTTTAATTAAAAAATCACAGCAGCTCATGCAAAACTTTACGAAAAACCAAGCAGGAGCAGCTGCATCTCCCACAAGCCCAGGCACAGAAAATGGAGCACCCACAGCAGAGCCTAAACGCGAACCAAAACCAAAGACAGAACCTAAAAAAGAAGAACCTAAGAAGCCTGTAAAAGAAGCAAAAGCAGAAAGCGCAGCACCCAAACCCAAGAAAGCTGTGCCAAAAACAGGAGCCCGAGCAAAAAGAGTCCCAATAAGCCCTGATGATTGTTACTTCAAAGACCTTGCACAGGTTATTTATGAAAATCGCATGCACCCACATGCTCTTGGTCAAATTTGCTCAGATCCAATCGCCAAAAATTCCCAGGATCTCATTCTGGCTGCATATATGAAGTTACTTGCTATAAAAAATACAGAGTTAGAAGTGTATTCTTCTAAAGTACTCCACGGTAAACCTCTCAACATAACAGAATTAGACGACGCTGGCAAAGAGGTCATGAGAGTTATTCCGCCAAAAAATCCCCATAAATCCCCCAAGCAAAAGGTTCATGATAGACAGTGCGACATAATTCTTTATTATTTTTTAGAAGCATCAACGGGCGATTATTTTATTAATCTTCTTCGTATAGTTCGAGAACTTTTTTTAATCAAGCAAACTGATCCAGACTTTTTCAAGCATATCACCCCTGAAAATATTACCAGAAACTATTTTGAGCGGGGAGGCCAATTTGTTTATGATGAAAAAGTAGCACAAGAATTTGTTAAAGAAACTCATGAAAATGTTCAAAAAAATGTTTTAGCGAAATTTGCCATGATCCAAGAATCGCAACGTCATCGCCTGGAAAACAGACTATCTCCTCACGATTGTTATTTTGAAGATCTGGCACAAAATATGCATGAAAATCGTGAACATCCCAAGGTTTTTGGTCAAATTATGACCAGAATAGCCGATGAAATTCCTCAATACGTTGTCGCTGCGTATATAAGATTGCTTGATATTGAAAATATAGAGCTCAAAGTGCTTGCCTCAAGAGTGTTGCGAGATTGCCCCGTAACAATAGCGTCAAAATCTGGCACCAAAAATACTGCTAAATATTCTTCTTCACGATATCCAGATAAAACCGCAGAAGAAAAAACCCGTTGCCTACAAAAAGATCTTATTGATTATTATATTCGAATATCACGAGATTCTTTTACCCATTTTCTGCGTATAACTCAAGAGCTCTTTTTAATTAAACAAACAGATCCTGAATTTTTCCAACATATTACCCCCGATACTGTTGCTGATGCCTATCTCTGGTGGGATGACCAATGTGCTTATGATGCCAAGATCGTTGAAGAACAGATCGCAAGAGTACCAGAAGCTGTTCGTAAACAAGTTTTGAGTACTATTGATATAATCAAAGTAAAACAAGAAGCTCCAGCTTGTTTCACTTTTCCGGCTGGCCCTGCGGGCCAGGCCTGCGCACCTGCTAAGCCCAAAGCAGAGCCCACAAAACCGGAACCCAAGCCTGAAGCTCCTAAAAAAGCAGAGCCTAAAAAGCCTGTAACAGAAATAAAAGAACCTGATGATAAACCCACAGTCATAATTCAAGCTGGAAAATATTTTTTTCCAGACCTTGCAAAACTTATTGACGAAAATCGTACGCATCCTCAAGCATTAGACCAAGTTTTTTCGAATAAAATATTTGATCAATATCCAACAAGTGTTTCATGCGCCTATATAAAATTACTCAACATCAGACACAAAACTTTATGCGGGTTTGCTGAAAAATTACTCTGTGATGAGCCCTGTCCGATAACCTATACAGAAGAGCACACGGGTAAAAAAATTACTACAACCACGCCTGCTAGTAACCCTCATAAGCCAAAAAAAGAAAGAATCCGATATACACAATATGATCTCATGAATTTTTATTTTAACGCGCTCAAATCGGTCCCTGAAAATATATTGCGGGAAGAAGGATGTCGCTATATTGCTACTATCATACGAGAACTGTTTTTAATCAAACAAACAGATCCTGAATTTTTCCAACATATTACCCCTCACAATATTGCTGATGTCTATTCTCAAGACCCAATAGCGTTTGTGTATGATGCTAAAATAGTTGAAGAACAGATCGCAGGGATACCAGAAGCTGTTCGTAAACAAGTTTTGAGTACTATATCAGCTTGTTTCACAACTTTTCCGGCTGGCCCTGCGGGCAAGGCCTGCACACCTGCTGAGCCCAAAGCAGAGCCCGCAAAACCTGAACCTAAGACTGAAGCACCTAAAACAGAAGAGCCTAAAAAACAGGCACCTGTAGTTCATGCTGATCTGAAAGGAATACCTGTAAAAATTGGTCCTAAAGACTGTTTATTCGAAGATCTTGCACAGCTTCTTGACGAAAATCGTACGCATCCATACGCTTTCAATCAAATAGGCAAAAACATAATAGTAACCAAATATGATGCGCTCATATTTGCTTCGTATATAAAATTACTTACAATCGAATCTGAAGAATTAAAAAATTATGCTGAATTAGTGCTCAATGATACAGGATACTTAGCAACAACGCGTGGTGAAGACATACTTCAACCGTCTCGTTATCCACACCTACCAAAACAAGAAAGAGTTCATCTGGTACAATTGGACTTACTTGACATTTATTTAGAACCACTCGAAAAGATCCCAGAAGAAAAATGGCGAGACGCATGTAACTATATCGCCGCTATCATACGAGAGCTCTTTTTGATCAAGCAAACAGACCCTAAATTTTTCGAATATATTACGCATGAGAATATTGCCGACTGTTTTTTTGAGAATGTAACAAAAAAACATTTTTCGCATAACGCTGACGAAATTGCAATGTTTCTTAAAGATCAGCCTGATGCATTGGCGATTGTTAAAATAATTGTTGAAAAACAACGCCAGCGCGATATGAATGCGCTCAAACAATCTGGCCCAGGAACAAAACCAGAAGCTGGGGTAGCACAACCTAAAAAAGAAGATTCTAAATCAGAGAATAAAGCGCCTGCGAAAGAAAACGAAGAAGGCGACGAAGAAGAAGACAAAGAACTTGATGCGTTAGCAGATGGCATAGGAAAAGTTACTCTTGACGATAAAGAAATTGCTATGCGCCCTGAAGATTGTCTCTTCCCAGAGTTTGCAAAAATTGTTCTAAAGCATCGTAATAATCCCGATCCTTTATACCAAATAGCAGACGATCTTACAGCGATTAAAAATAAGAACAGTAAGAAAACTGGTCGTCAAAAAATTCTGAATCATGTTATTATAACGCCACAAATAACAAATATATTACCAATTCTTATTCTTAACGGCGCATATGCACAATTACTTAACATCTATCAAGGTAAAAAGATTGCTGTTATAATTCCCCAGTGCGAAAAACCGGAAATCCGTCTCATTTGGTTTTATTGCAAATTACTTGATATTACCTCACTTAAAGACAGCGATAGTTTTATTGTTCGTGTCATACAAGAGCTTTTTTTAATACAGCAAGCATGCCCCGAAATCTTCAACGATATTACGCCTGAAGCTATTGCAATTGAGTATCTTGCGCATGTAAATAAATATACGTTTGATATCAAACAAGTTGATATTCATAGCGCAAAAGCGCCAAAAACAGTCCGTAAACAAGTAATAGACACGATTAAACTCATTCAAAAAAAACGGCGTGAACAAGTAGAAAATAAACTTAGAACTCTCGGTCACGCTCCAAAACCCAACATAGCTGAACCTAAAAAAGAAGATTCGAAATCAGAGAATAAAGCTCCTGCGAAAGAAAACGAAGAAGAAGAAGAAGAAGACCAAGAGGTTGATGCGCTAGCAACAGACATGAAAAGATTAGATCTTGGAGAACAAAAACTGGTCGTTCGTCCCGAAGATTGTTTAAACGTTGAACTTGCAAAGCTTCTTGTTCGAAACCAAAACAATCCTAATCTCTATACCAGGATTTTTTCAGATGAAAAACTTAATAAAGTTTTTGTTGCTGCATATGTAAAACTATTAAAAATAAAAAACGTAGCTTTAGATAATTATGCATCTCGATTATTCAGGGGACAAGAACGTTTTGCTGATAGTCCTGAAATCAACAAAATATTATTATCAAAAACCGATGCTGAAAGCGCAACCTACCTCCAGTTAACCTTAATACATTTATACTTTAATTTGAATGTCGCAGAATGGAAGCAAGAAACTTTCTCATTTCTTGTTCGTGCGATTACCGAACTGTTTAAAATTAAATTCACTGACCCCGAGCTTTTTAAACATATCACCCCTGAATACATTGCTCAGATGTATTATCAGAGTACATGGATACGGGCTGAACATTATTTTAACGATGATCAAGTGCCTGGCTACGATGAAGAAGAAATTGAGCAAGCGCTTACAGGAATGCCTGAATCAATTTATCAAGATACTCGGGCAACACTTGAGAAGATCAATGAAATACGAGAAAATATCAAAAAGAAGGTCGCACAAAATTTAGAAAGCCAATCAAAAGATCGATTAACAAAGCTCAAAGAAAAGCTTAGAGAAGAAGGGACTGGCGTGCCCTACGACGAGCGCCAGAAAGAAGAAGTAGCTTCGCCCTCGGAGCGACGAGATGACAAGCAGGACGAAGATGACATCAAATATGTTGACGATCAAGAACTCAGAGCTATCAAGCGGCAGTTAATTTTTTCACGTCTAGCCTATGAGCTTTATAGCCGCAAAGATAACCCAGAACAACTGTACGCCTATTTATCAAGTTCTGAATGCAAAGAATTCCCGCTATTATTAGTCATCATGTACATGAGATTATTACACATAAATCCCAATCAGGAAGTTCGTACAGAAAAAACGATTTACTATGATGAAAAAGAAACAGAGGGCAAAACAGTTTATGTCTACGGCGATCTGATCGTAAGAGCAGCAGAAGAGAGCGATGTTTTTGTTTATACCGTACTTTTACATGCTGGGGCATATGTTAATGGATGCAATTCACAACGACAAACAATCGATGATTTTATAAAAAAAAGTGGGATTCTGTTTGGCATCGAAGCAAACAACGTCTGGAAGCCTGAATATTTAGGAGCGCTCGTTGATTATTATTTAAGGCACATCATGGAACAATTCCTAAGGTGCTATGAATACTATTGCGAAGAGTATCATAATGATAAAAAAATATACGAAATGTATACAGAAGATGAAAAGCGTTTTTTAACCACTGCTTTTAAGCAACGTTGTAATGCTGAATTACTGACGGACATAGAATATTACCATGAAATATTTAGTGAGTTACCATTCAGAACTACAATTCTTGATGCAATTGCTGAAATGTCGTTATTAAAAAAACAGGGGTTATTAGAAAGGCTTGATGGAGAGTTTATTGCAAACTGCATGCAAGCACAAAAGATAAATCTTAACCAAGAGTCATTTTATGACCCAGCGAGTACTGATAAGTACGAAAACGATCCGCTTGTGCAAGATTTTTTGAAAATAGTTAAAAGGGCTGACTAGAAAACCCAGGCGCAATAAATCAAATAATTACGCACATTTTCTTATAGTTTGATCTTTTAAAATCTATTTACTAGACTCTCTCGACGTAAAAAATACATACATTTCTATTTGTCTATTTTGTCGAGAAAATTATATGATGATTAAGAAAGTTATTGGTTATTTAGCTGTTATCATAACAGTTATACATCTAACACCTGCTACAGCACAAACCCGCTTTGAAGCTTTAGGTTCTACAGAGCATACAGGAGAGCGGACAGGTCACAAAGAAAAATCAATACCTGAAGAAGCAATACTTTTTAAAGCATTTTCAGAGCTTTCTATCTCAAAGCATTCTAGCTCAAAGCTTTTACCAAAAGACACCGATTCTGAAGAAACTAGACCGACAGGAGAGCCCGGGGGAAGTGCTTTTCCTGATTCATTTGTACATACTCCAAGAGCTACTTTTGATCCTGTTGTGCCTGTTCCAGGGGCTCTTGCCAGACCTGCAGCGCCATGCGAAAACCTACGACCTGCAAAAACATTACTATTTCATGAAACATTATTTTTTAAAGATCTTGCCCATTCAATTACTACCGTTCGTGATGACGGACAAAAATTATATGATTTTTTATCAAGTGATGCGTGCAAAAAATTTCCATTTCTTCTCGTTGTTGGGTATATAAAATTACTTGATATTGATCTCGATATGCGCATTACCTTTAAACATATTCCTGGATACTCCATGCCGCTGGTTTTTAGAACATCCTATGATACCGACCCTCGAGTTTTTGCGGTATTAAAAGCTGCTGGCGTAAACGAAGAGTCGGCTGATAGTACTAAAAGAAAACTAAAACATGTTGACAAGTTTAGAGAGAAAATCTTGCTGCCAGCACAAGAACTCATAGATAAGCAGTATAGTGATGACGCACAAAAACAACTTCTTGATTACTATTGTACAGAATTTAAGAAGCTCTCACCTGAACAACGCACAAAAAAAAGCGTTCTTAATGTTATCGATGACATTTTTCTTGTACAAGAAGCGCTTCCCTACTTTTGTAGGATTATTACACCAGCACTTGTCACTCACTACATCAAAAACCATGATCTTGCATATGTTCACGACCAAAAAATATTTGAAGCGGTTTGCACAAGCTCAACGCTTATTGTATGCACGAATATTATGAAAACGGTCGAGATGCTATTGGAAGCAGGAGTTGCACCAGTTCTTCCCAGCGTACCATCGAGCGTACCATCAGTTGAAAAAGATCGCATCGATGCTTTGTTGCAAGAACGTACCCGTCTAGAACAAGAATTAAAAGCTCTTCAGGCCACGAACAGGCTCACAGAAACAAAAAAAGAGGCCCCTAAGGCTGTTGACGTAAAAGTTGAGGTAAAAAGAGAAGGTTTTGAGGCTGCTCTTGTCGATCCAGAAACGTTACTCATAAAGTCTCTGGCAAACACACTTGATGACCATCGAGAAAATCCTGAACAATTGTACGCCTATTTAAAATATATCTCAGAAAACAGAAAATATTCTATTTTTCTTGTTATAGCATACATGCGCATACTTGATATCGATCCAAATCAAATGTGTTTACGACAAGATATAACAAGAAAATCTGATGTAAAGGTCGCAAAAGTTTTACCACCTATGAAAGTTGGCGGCGTTCAGGATGCTGGAAAAGATGGGGCTTGTACACAAGCACCGCTTTTATTTAGAGCTGTTGATGATCAAAATATGTTTATCTATACAACACTAAAATACCTAGGAGCATATATCTCACAAACAGATAGCCAGGGCAAAAAAATTGAAGAGCTCGGGCATTGTACGCAAATGGCATTACAGTTTGATAGCATCAAACTCAATTCTGTAAAAAATATTTGCGCCCTTGTTGATTATTATCTGGACTATTACGTAGAAGATTCAAAAAAATTACGATCGTTACTTATATCTGGAGAAGTAACAACATTACACCAGCTCTACGAGCACCGAGGCGAACTTTTTTTAGAGATAATCACCGAACTTTTTGCGATCAAAAGCGAACTACCGATCTTGTTAGCAACGGTTACCCCAGCATTAATTATTGAACGCCTAAGGGCCAAAGAAATTACTATTGTCATTGCTGACCGTTACAAAGAAAAATACAAAACAAATCGCCAAGTTTTAGAGCTTGCCGATCGATTACAAAAACTTTAGAACTTTATAACAGCGAACGTGCATCTCACAAGCCCTCTAACGAATCGGCATCGACCTCTTTTGCAAGCGCTTTATCGCATAACTGATCGGTCGTTAACGCTTCCAGGCTTTTGGGCGTACTTAAAGCAAGTAGTGCTGCTTCTGAAGATTCAACAAGCTCTTTTTCACGCTCTGCCAAGTATGCTTCCATTGCATGAGCATAAACTTTCTTTTCGTCTGATGTCCCAAACAAAAGCATAATCACCGGCTCATCATAACCTTCTGGATAAAGTATTGACTTATCGCAAACCCCCACAGCGTTATAAGCTAGAAATATTTTATAACTTTTTAACAGACAAGCGACAATGCGTTTGTCTTCAGCTGACTTTTGTGAAAAAAAATGGACACAAGATTTAACAAGCGCTGCATCAAGCACACAATCACGTTCTCTATCTGACGGATAACTGTCATGTTTACCCGAAACAAGGAGATAAAGTGCCTGATTTCCTGTTAATATTTCTTCAGCGAGCTTATCTTTCTCAAGATCTTTCGATTCGTCACCAAATAATATTTCACGTCCAAGAACTCTTTCTTCAGGCGACAGCCCTGTAAAGTCGCAATCGAGCCGACTATAATCACCAAGCGCAAAAGCCCTATACCATTGGAAACAAAAAGCTTTCATGCGCGCTCGAGCGTTTTTATAACTTTTTGTTTCGGTCTTCGTATCTGTACTAGCATCATGCACTTCATTTACAGAACCCGCAGGTTTTGCAGCTGCACCGTTATCAGATGACATCGTATAAACAGTCCCGAAACAGCACAAAAAAATCGTGAACAAAACGTTATAGAGTATCATACACACCCCCCGATACGTACTAATAATCTGGTCATAAGCTCTATTCTTACTATAAGCCCATAAACAGACCGAATACAAGATATTTTATCGAACTTAGGTTACTACAGGTACCTGGGCAAGCTGTGCCTGTACTGATGCTAACAATCTATCATTATTAAACCCGAGAAAAGCTCCCAAAATAGTTGATTGTTTGCCTGCTATAATCCTAATCATATTAATAGGCTTTGCCCCCTCTATTTCGCGTGCTACTGGTGCAATGCCTTCACGGCTAACATTAGCTACAAAACGTTTTAATAAAATTTTTAAAAAATCTCTGATATTAGAATAGCCAGCTCTTTTTTCTTCTTCCGAGCCAGACAGTAATAATACGAATATATTGTTATGAAAGCTACTCTGAAATACTAAAAATTCTTGTACTAAATCTTTTTGATAGAGTTCCTCTGCTTTGTACCAAAATTTAAGACATTCACGCGCAAGAGCAACTAACTGTTTGTCATCTGGCGTCCCATGGAGCATATAAAAGTTTAAAAATCCCGCAGCCTGATAAAATATCTCTGCTGAAAAACGGCTTTTTGGCTTCTTCTCTAATTTTTTATATAACTCAGGGTATTGTGTCTCTATTTCATTACCAATCTTTGAAGTATCTTCTCTGTTAATAAATATGCATATTGCTAACAACTTTTGCCGACGTGACAATTTGGGAAAACCAATAGTAAAAAGATGTAGATTTTTTGCTGAATCGATTGCTGGATCGTCTAAAGGAAGAACTTTCAGCAGTGATAATAAGAAACGCTCAATGCATGCTCGAGCAGTTTTGTAATCTTCAGTATCTTCTGGACGAGTACCTACACTTGATTCTTCTCCGTCGCCCCGAGGACTTAAATATCCCGCTCGTACTGAGGAGCTGCGCTGCAGCGTCTCGAAGTACTCGAGGGGCATTCCTGCACTTGCTGAATCTTGGGACTTTGCTTCTGGTTTTACGTCTGTACAACCTAACGCTGAAAGTTTATCTGCAACAGCGACTACGTCATCACAACCGCCAACAGTATCTTCACCTGGAATAAACCTGGGCGCTGCTGCACTAACACTGGCCACATCGCCTGGGGCCGCCGGCTTTTTGGCCGGCCCGCCACCCATAGCAAAGATTTTTGTACTAAGACACAAACAAATAATAACGATAATTTTTGATAACTTCATACCAGCTCCTATATCACTCCAAACTGTGATCGTGGAAGTGCCTAGATTTTTTTCAAAAGGCTCTCTACGACGTCATCCAAGGATAAACCGGGGCCTGTCCACCATAGCTACGAAGAGCGTAGGTGGAATCCAGGCAAAACTTTCGTTAGTTCTTTCATCTTCTTTGAATCTAATAATTTCTATAAAGCTCGAAGTTTATCATGTAACGATTGTATCGCTTTCGCATTTTGGGCTTGCATATAATCGCCCAGAGACAATCGTGATTGAACTTTTAGAAAATTTTCAATTATTTCAGAAAGCGTTAATCCTTCTATCTCAGATGCTGCAAGAGCAATGTCCATTTCACCAGCAATCCCCGAAAGCATGTCCTCACATTCTTTCAATAACTTTTGTACGTGGTTATAATATGCCGTTTTTTCAGCAGGCGAACCAGAGAATAATAATATGGTCACATCACCATATTTGCCTCTCTGCTCTAAAAAGTTTTTTACCAACGTCTTACCGTCATCAGGTAACGCTGTTAACGCTTTGTAGCAAAACTTAAACCCTTCAATCGCCTGGAGCACAAGCTGTTTATCTTCAGGGGAGCCTTTTTTTGCATAAAAGTTAAAAAGTCCGCTCATAAAAACAGACATGAATGCCATCGCAACTTCTTTGTCCGTTTTATAAAGTTTTGCCTTTGCACCCAGTTTTGCCCTAAGTTCGGGGCTGTCATCTACAATTTCTTTCTGAAGCTTTTCTTGTTGTGCTTGATCAAGAAATATGATTGTTGCTAATAGTTTTTGCTTTGGCGACAACATACTAACATCAGCATTCAATAGATCTAGCTCTCCCGTAAGATAAATATTCATCCATGATCCTATAAAATCTTTCACTCTTGCCCGGGCTATTGTATAATCTTCGGTTTTTTCATCCAATGGTAGAGTAGTCTCTACTTCTGGAAGTTTACCGGACGCTTCAGCGGGCAAAACAAGTCCTTCATAAATTTCATCAAAAAAACCAACAGCCTCAACAAGCCCTTCTGGAATATAGCCGTGAGCAGCAGCTCCATGAGCAGAAGTACCTGGAACAGCCGGTCTTGTTGCAACTGCACCAGCATAACGCGGAGTCGCCGGCCTTTTAGCAGGTGCTCCTGCTGCTGATGCAACAATCGGCAACCTATCCAACCGATCGATATAGATTTCTAGGTCATTAACACGATCAATTGCAGCGTTTAAATCTAACGATTCTATTTTTGCTGTATCTTCGTCTGACAAAAAATTCGCACATTCTTTATGGCGTACCAACAGTTTTTGAACTTCTTTATAGTAGGCCATTTTCCCTCCTGAAGAACCAGAGAGTAATAATCTTATACAGTTACCATATGATCGTTGCTCAACAAGAAGATGTCTTTCTCTGCAATCTCCCGTCATTCTGCTTAGTAATTCCATTCTGCAATAGCACTTAAATAATTCATGTGCTTGTACTACCAACGTTTTATCTTCAGGAGAGCCTTTTTCTAAACAAAAATTAAAAAGTTCTTTTGTCAAAAAAGTAAGCAATAAGATTCCCTGTTGTGAACTATTTAGACCTCGCCTTCTAGCGTCTTTGCTGAGAGCTCCCTTAAATTCGCCTTCAAGCTTAGTATCAGCGCCGAAAATCTCACTGAGTATACTATTCTGTTCATGTCCATTAAGCAATATTCTGACTGCTAACAATCTTTGTTCTGGCGATAGCCGAACACCTGCATACGATGGGCTTAGATTGCCGGTGAGAACTGCAAGATTTTCATACAGTAGACCCCCGTTGTTACCGATTGCAGCTTTTACCCATTTTATGAAAAATTCCTTAATCGTTGCACGTGCTGTTGTATAATCTTCAGGAGCTTCTTCATGATGTCCAGCATGATCCGTAACAGCTCTTGTTGCAGATTTTACCTCTTCAACACCTGCTGCTGCTGCAGTAGGAGCCGCTGGCCGAGCTGGCACACCCTCAGGTCGCATGGCATAAATTTCTGTGCCTAAGCCCAAGCAAACAAAAAATATAATCTTTAATACTTTCATACAAATCTTTCTTTAGTATATTTTTATAATACGCATAAACGTTGGTGATACTTTATCAGAAAGATATAAAACGTATAAGAAAAAATAAAAGAAGCCCCGCGATGAGTTTATACGCTCATCACGTGGCTCTTTTTATTTTTTTATTGGGGGTTCTGTTATACCTGAGGCCCTATGAAGAGACCTTCATCGAAAAAACTTTTTTTCTTTCTTCGTCCCAATCCTTTTAAATGCGGTTTATCATCACAAACGTTACCGGCTTTATGACCTTTCAGACCTGTTAAAGTTCCAAAGTATTTGCGACATAGCGTACACTGATATTTTGATATACCTGTGTGTCTGAATTCATGGGATTTAAAAGTTGCCCGATGTTTAAATCGCTTTCCACAGTCTGTACATTCGTATGGTTTTTCGCCAGTATGATCGCGCTCATGAACATCACGATTGCCAGAGTATGCAAAACGTTCGTCACAATATCTACATTCATAAGGTTTTTCACCCCTATGAGTACGCTCATGGGCAGTCCGATGGGTAGGCTGTACAAAGGACTTTTTGCAATATTTACATCCATAAGGTCTTTCACGAGTATGAGTACGCTCATGGCTAGTCCGAGCACCAGCATCTGAAAAACATTTTTCGCAGTATTTACATTCATAAGGTTTTTCATCAGTATGTATACGTTCATGTCTTGTACGAGAACTATCTTCGGTGAAGCCTTTACCGCAATATTCACATTGAAAAGGCTTTGGATTGTCAGAGTGAGAAATTAAGTGTTGATCAAAACTAAATTTCTTTTTATACGTTTTATCACATATTTTCCCATCAGGGAACTTAAACTCACATGCAAACCTTTTAGCATCTTTTTTAGTTCCTGATTTTTTTGAAGTACCCGCCGGCTCAACAGCCTCTTCATCACCATCGTCGTCATCGTCATTACAATCATCAGAACCAAAATCAGATAATTCTCCAAAAGTAACAGGTCTTGCAGCACCGGGTGCATCGATAACAGAAACACCTGCAGCTAAAGCCTCTTCGTCATCAGTACAGGCCACTGGACTGTCATCAATAACTTTTTTAGGAGCTTTACTTTCTTTGCTATCGCTATCTTTTTCTTTACGTAATTGGCGATTAATTCTTGGTGCCACAGGCGCTACCGGCTCTGTAAGATATTTTGGCAACGTAGCTGGTCTGTCACCTGCGTGGGCCTTACTAAAAAAGAGCAAATATGGGGTAAAACCTTCAGTTACAGCGCCATTAGGTATCACCCTAGTATCATTACAATACAACCATTGTTCACCTTGTAATACATGAGCTGTATAATGACCACCGATCAACTCTCCTTCGTGGTGGACAATACCAGTAAGATTATACATGCATTTGCCAACCTTAGTTTGTGGCTCTAAAATTACTGGGGTCTTAATTTTTCTCATAACACCAGTACGAGCATCTGCATCAAATCGCTTTAACTGTACGATCAAAAACTCAGGGTTCACGTCGTCTAAGATAAATTTTTTAGTCGTCGAAGCGTTAATATCACAATACTGACAACGAACAGCTTCGGTTCCTTCAAGCAGTTCTGTTTTTTTGTATTTTTCGATCAGCTTGTCTAACGTAACAAACGTCTTTTTTTGATCTTCTTCATCAAACGATAACGAAATTATCGTATTTTTTTCTTCTCTCTGTGTTGCACGATTTATTACTGATTCACGTTTTATACGAGACCTGTTACAATGTTCACAGCGTAATTGTGATTTTAAATCTATCTCAAACGAGCTTCTCACCTCTCGTGGAAACCTATCAAGAACAGCGGTTAAAAACTGTTCAGCATCTTGTTCACGATGTTTTTCAGCACCAAATATCTCTCTGGCTTGTTCTTCAAAACATGTTTCGACCGTTTTCTTAAATGGTAAGTCACCAAAACGAAGTATCCCGATAATCCCATCGAATTTTTTAAGAAATTCTGGTGAGTTTCTATCAGCGTAACTCTCTATATTCATAGACGCTAAACATTGCGTAACGGCGTTAAAATAACAACTAATACGTGAAATATTTGGGATCCCAGCTCTACGTGTAACAACAGGTAATCGATAAGCCGGTCTTTTTACTTCTGGAGCTTCAGGTTTTTCTTCTTCTTTTGTTTCACGGTCTAGAGCAGCTTTTTTTGCAGGAGCTAATGCTACCGGTACTGAAGCTGGCACAGGCTCTGTAACAGGCACTGTTGCGGGCGCAACAGAAGCAACAGGTTCTTGAACTGGCACCGGCACCGGGGGTACAGCTGTTGTACTTACAGGAGTATGACATGTACACTCTCCTGGGCACATAATACAAAAAGAATCTTGCTGTTCTTCGTATTGTTTATAACGCTTCTTTTTACGATTGCTAGAAGAATTAGGTCCAGAATCTGTATTTGCTCCTGAGCGCTTAACGCCACCTTCGCCGCCTATTTTCATAGCAACAGGCGCACTAACGTGAGAAACTTGAGGAGCTTGTGTTGCAGCAGCTGGTGGTGTTTGAGATACTGGGCTTGTTGGCAGAGCAGCAGGTACTTTTGCACGTCTTTTAGCAGCCATTTCTTGTAAAATTTTAAGTTGTGCATCAGTCATTG
>Ga0206808_1138_pt1 | contig 16949 bp, 13 predicted proteins | sample Alteio_BWOrgCont_58_FD_152899 | JGI IMG/M metagenome (GOLD analysis project Ga0206808, IMG submission 152899) | Enriched cells from forest soil in Barre Woods Harvard Forest LTER site, Petersham, Massachusetts, United States -... | ecosystem: Environmental > Terrestrial > Soil > Temperate forest >...
CGATATAATAAGCAAAAATAAAAAGCAGGAAAACAGAAGATTTTACGGAGCTCGTAATCGGGGCAATAGGATAATGTGTGCTTTTTCCCGAAAAAAATTGGTCTGGCGGCTATTTCATTTATCGTTTAGCTAAAACAGGTTTGTGCAAGTGGTTGTCAACAATAAAACGAATGATATCATCCCGCTGTTTTAATAATAAATGGTCGTGCACACCTGATGGAGGCTGACCGGCAAAGCCGGCCAACGTAATGACATAACATTTATAACGACTTTTGTAATGATCAACAATATCGTAATAAGTATCTGCCGATCCTTTTAATCCGGGAATCAGGATCATCGGTCTTCCTCTGCCAATAATCCTAGGGCCGAAAGAGTATACAGGGCCAGCTGTACCGTAAACATCCGGCCTGCAAGTTGTCAGTAGCAACAAAAACGCCAGGGTAATCTTCGTCATAGCCCCGCTGTTTCCTTTTTTAACTGAAAATCGGGGTGCCCGCATTGCCACATGGCAAAAGCCAGCTGATCGGCATAATTTGCATACTCCACGCTTTTATCCTCGGTAAAGTGGCCATTATTATAGTTTACTTTCATTAGCACGGGTTTACCCGATGAAGATGCATTTTGCATTGCGGCGGCAAACTTTCCCGGCTCCCAGGGCACCACGCGGGGGTCGTTCCAGCCGGCAACACAAATAACTGCCGGATACTTTGTATTATCCACTACATGTTGCATGCCATCCATTTCATACAATGCCCTGCACAGTAGGCTATCTTTCACCGTTCCAAACTCCGGGATATTGACCGGCCCGTTGAAGCTAAATTCAAGCCGCATGGCATTGGCGCAGCCGACGTTGCAGATAGCGGCAGCATACAGATCAGGTCTTTCCGTGATCGCCCTGCTGATGAGGATGCCCCCAGCGCTTGTTCCCCATCCCGACAGCCTGGAGGGTTGCGTATAACCGTGTTGGATCAGGTATTCGGCGCAGCTATTAAAGTCCTTCCAGGTATTAGACTTGGTAGTTTTATAGCCAGCCATATACCAGGCCTGTCCTTTTTCGCTGCCGCCGCGTACATGCGGCAAGGCTATAACGACCCCGTTTTTCACTGCCAGCGAAACTTCATAGATGAAGAAATACGGGCTCATGCTAACCCCGTAAGCACCGTAACTATCCATTAGGCAAACATTTTTACCGTCGAGCTTTGTTCCTTCGCGATACAAGATGGTTAAAGGGATCATCACTCCATCATGGCCCTTTACCTCCACATTTTTTTCGATTAAATGATTGTAAGCTTCCGGCAAAGCTGCTGGTTGATTAAAAATACTGGGCGAAAAGCTTTCGGAAGCCACATCCAGATCAAATTCGGTTGTCGGTTTAAGGTTTGAAGTAAAGCTTAACAAACAGTGGTTGGTTTTATTGTTATAGCAATTAAACCTGAATATGGTGAGATTACCCGCGATAGGCAATTTTAACTGATCGGTTTTTCCGGTGCTTAAATCATAGCGGTATAGCTTATCTGTTATCCCGTTGCTGTAGTGTAAAAGCAAATAATCTTTGGTGCGGACAAACATTTCCAATGTCTCGTCCTTCTTTTCGGGCGCAACCACTGTGGCGTTTTTCCAGTCTGGGTTGCTTAAGGGGGTACGCACTAATTTATAATTTTCGGCATGCTCATAGGTGATCGAATAAACCCATCCGTTGATCGGCAGCATCGCCCTCACCAATTTATCCGACGGTTTACATAAAACCTTCCAGTTGATATGGCCCGAACCAAATTCAGACATGGGAGCGTAAAACCCGGTATAATCGCGCTGCACCGTTCCTTCCTCAGCAAAAATGTAATTCGGATTATCTTCATCTATCAAAAGCTCGGGGTAAGATTTAGCCTCCATATGAAGGCCGGGATAAGTGGCTGTGCTAAACACATCAACATCTTTTGAAGTATCCTGCCCAACAACATGCAATTTGGTTTTCAGGTTTAATTTCGCCGAAGGATCGGTGTTATCAGCTGATTTTACCGAAAGGTATAAAACAGACTTATTGTCTAAAGTCCAGCATTCCACACCGTGGGTGGGATAGATCTCTTCACTTGAAAACTCCCGGGTATCAACATCCATAATTTTGATATGCGGAATTTCAGCCCCCCCTTGTGAATAACAGACCGCTATCTTATTTCCGTCAAAACTGGGAACAAAGCTTTCAATGGTGAGCGTTTTGCCGGGAATATAAGTCAACGGATCAAACAGCAGCACTTCTGCTCCGTTTTCGCCCTGGCGGAAGTACAATTTGCCGACTTTTTCACCAGGCATCGTTTTTTTATAAAAAAGCCGCCCTTTCTCGTAAACAATTCCGGTTATTTTTGCAGGGGTTAGCTTGTCTATCATCTTCCACTCCGCTATCAGCTCGTCCCTGCCGTTTAGCTTGTTTAAAATAGCATTGCTATAGTCGGCCTGGCGATGAAACCACGAAACTACCGAAGTGTCTTTCATGTTTTCCATCCATTGGTACTGATCGTGGTAGGTTACACCAAAATAGGTGTTGGCGCTATCGACTTTTTTCGAGGCTGGGTATTTGAATTGCCCGAATGACGTGGTTGCATAAATGCTTAAAAGAAGAAGGAGAAGTTTTTTCATGATGACAGAAGCTTGAGTTTAAATAAGACCCCACTATAACAAAAGGCTTGATCTTGTTACAAAGTAACCTAACCTTTATTTCATCATCAATGGTATAAATATGTCATATCAACTAAAAAAGACTCGATAATCATGGTGTTCAGTGTTCACACAATCTGTCAGGCAGACGCATTAAAATAACTTTCGCTTGTTGGGCCAAATGTCAAGAACAGGGTCATTTAAATAATTGATTGTTAACCATAAGGACACAAAGGTTTTCGCAATGCCACAATGCATAGCAATTATTCATTTTAAGCTCTCCGGGAAAAATCTTCATAGTTGATTATTTTTAACTAAACACGCGTCTAAAACGTTAACCAAGTAAATTATGCCTGTCAATTTTCTCTTTGTGCACTTTGTGAAAAACTTTGTGTCCTTGTGGTAAATTTAATCGTCAAGCATAGAAGTGCTTTTTATGAAAATCCTATTTAGCTGATAAATAAAATCAACATCGATATCTTCTGTTTCGGGCAGGCCCTTTTCACTTTCAGGCAAGCCTTTAAATAATGCAGCCCTTAAGTGGATTTTAGAAAAAATACGCAAAAGCCGCACAAAGTCGTTTAAAACAGGCTTATCGCTTTCACTATTTGTTGTGTTAGCAATAAATACCGGGTTAATACTATTTGAAAACCCTGAACGATACATATACAATGCGCCGGACATCGAAAGCGAATAACTAGGGTGCGGATCCCCGACTTCATAGTATTGACAATTTGCTTTGCCAAAACATTTGTTTGTTTTTTTTACAAAAACCATCATGTGATGATTATGATTCATCGCTGGAAGACAAGAAACACTAATAGATATTTCTCTGTCAACTAGCTCCTTTTTAGTTCCAAATATCATTTCATATTTAGCTTCTTGTTCTTTATTCAATAAATCAATTTTTTTCTTAAAATGTTCTTTTTTAGCTCGCTGCAAATCTTCGCTTGTAAAACCTTTTGGCAACATCTCTTCGATATTCTTATCGAATTCATTCAATTTTCTAGAATGGAATTGCTTAATCGCTTCGTAAGAATTAATAATGGTAATATTCTTGCCCCTAAACGCTTCCCTTGACGGGTTGTCATTTGCTAAAAATTCGAACAAACACGTTTTTTCTGAAATAATTAATAGATGATTCCAACAATCACCATCTCCCTCCAATTTAGTTTGGTTAAACAACTCCCGGAATTTATATTCAAGGGCCAAATTTGTGTGCAGAATGCTACTAGGAGTAAAGGTTTCTATCAAAAAGTTTTGGGGATTATTAAATCTCGGATGTATTGAATAATATGAAGCCGATGCCATTACTGACTTATCAAAAAGTCGGACCAATTCGTCAAGCATTCGTAGCCCGCTTTGGGTATCATCGGGTCGGCCCAAACCCATTCTTTTTAGATCTTCGTCTGTATAATTTTTGCCATTATAGACTATTTTATTATAGTTGCTTTTAAAATTCTCTTTAAATTTTTTTGAAAGGTGTCTTGATGTAAATAAATAATAAAGTACCACCGGGGTTATTAAATTGAAAGGCGTTTTATTATTTTCTACTTCATTTGGCGATGGTATGGATATGGAAATAAATTTTTTTACAAGACTTTTTAAAAAGGAAACATTGTCGAATTTGAATCCCCAGTCAGACAAAAGTTCATTTTCTAACAAATCAAATTCTTTGTTTTCAATAGCAGTTATGACTGCCCGGGCTTTAATTCCAATCCCTTCATCCCCTTCCAGAATAGTTGTGTCTAACTCAAACACACCCTTAGGATAAAAACTTTTATCGTCATTTTTCGAGCTTTTCTTAAATTGGTCAATCAATTCATATATCGAAAGTGTTGGTTTTGGTTTTTTATTATCATTTATTTCCAACCGGTCGTAAGATGCTTTTTTCTCTTTATAAAGTGCATAATATTTGCCGACGCGATCTCCTAACAATTGCGCCAGTTCGATTATTCCATTATTCCTATTTATTGCAATAGCTATCTCCACCAATGTCCTATCTAAGAAATATTCAAAATTTTCATCATAGTTTTGCCGAAGTTTATCTCTTCCTAATACATTTTCCTTACTATAGTCCGGATTGTAAAATAAGTAAGAAATGATCTCATGCTGACCGATACTTCTTGGGCGAAAGCTAACATTGAACTGATCGTATACCCGTCGCCATATGTAACTAAATATCTCGCATAAAGAAGTCGTTATGCTATCAGTCTTCCCTTCGTCCAATAACTCCAGTGCAATCCGATGATAGACTTTTCCATGTTGCTCTTTTCTTTTGTTGTAAAAGTCTAGTCTTAAATCGTTCGATGAGCCGTCTTTCTCTTGTTCTTTCTTATCTATGTTATTAATATATTCTTCGTATTCATTTTTGCCAAAAGTTTTTTTGAAAAATCCGATCAAATTCCTCTCCAGAAATAAAGGTTGATATTGATTTTGTATTTCTTTTTCCTTCATAAAATGATATATTTTCGATCTCGCAGATAACCGCTCATTCAAAATATCGTTAAATTCTATACTATCCAAATTGAATCCGATGCAAATGAGGTTCACTGGAATTTCGTCATTCCCAATATTTTCGCCACTGTTTGAGAAGTTTTTAACATTGCTATCAAAGGTTTTCATATTCCGCGGGTCATTAATTGCACCGCTAATCAAACTATCCAACAACTCCTTAACTGGATCTGGCATTTCTATATAGTGATGATTGGTAAATCTTAGCGAACTCTTATGCTTGAATGTGCCGTGAGGTTTTATATAAACTGGTATTTTTAATCGCCCATCTATCACTATTTGATTTAGATCGACGCAATCGCCGTCTGACAATACATTAAAATAATTTTCTTTACCTAGTTCTTCTTCAATGGCATTGTCAAGAAGTTCATCAAAATTAAAGTTGATGATAACATCGATAAATGAATGTTTGAACATATGTGCAATTATTTCATAAAGAAGACTTGGAGGATACCTGAAATCCACAAATTCCGCGATCTTTGCTCGCAAAACCTTGGGTTCATAGTATATTTGAGATAAAAGAGACAAAGTATTTTCAAAACTGCGTTCCTGCGGTTTCAGTCCAAGTTCCAATAATTTAGTCTTAAAAATTTTGTCAAGCCGTGTTTCGTCTACCTTTATTTTATTGTCATAATCATTTTTACATAAATCTCTAATTAACTGGCCGCCCAAAGGAATGCAATTATAAAGATCGTAAGTTGCGCCGGTACCAATAACTAAAATGTTTCTATGCTTCATTTTATGTACATTCGGTTTTTCCTGTCCGTCGTGCGATCTGTCAATTACGGAGTTGCTATTATGGTTTACAAATATTTCTTCTAACTTGGCACGCTCCTTTTCTTTTTCACCAAAAGAAGCAGTAAAATAGTCCGTTGACAATTCGTCGGCGATAAACTTCAATTCCTTTTCAATTTTAGCAAGCTTTCCGCTTTGCCCGTTAAATTGATAGCTTTCAGTATTAGTGTTTTCGGTAGTAGGGCTCATAATTTGGTCAGGCTTAAGTTTTGTTTACAATCGTTTTAAAAGGAACCGATGCTTATTCAAGGTTTCGTTTAGGATCGCTCAATAATTTATCCTGTAAATATATTTATACAAATGACAAGTCCACACAGTCTTTTAACAGTTTTTTATTTTTTTATTGAAAACCCAAATGAGTATTGAAAACTAAACCTTTCTAAAACCCCGACAAAGGATTTAGCTGCCCCTCCACTACTATTAAAAAGCAAAATATTTTCAACCAAAAAATTATAAATTTCTATCTTCGCCCAATTTACTTTTCGTTTGCAAACAAATAAATTATGAAGATAACCGTAGTTGGCGCTGGCAATGTGGGCGCAACCTGCGCTAATGACATCGCCAGGAAAGAATTAGCCCAGGAAGTAATTTTATTAGACATCAGGGAAGGTTTTGCCGAAGGCAAGGCCATCGATATGATGCAAACCGCATCGCTGCACGGTTTTAACACACACCTAAAGGGTGTTACAAACGATTATGCAGCGACCGCCGATTCGGAAGTGGTGATCATAACCTCAGGACTGCCCAGAAAACCAGGCATGACCCGCGAAGAGCTCATCGGCACTAACGCCGGGATTGTTAAAGGCGTCACAGAAAATTTAATCAAATATTCGCCCAACGCTATCATTATTGTGGTGGCCAACCCTATGGATACAATGAATTACCTTGCTTTAAAAGTATCGGGTTTTTCTAAACACAAGGTAATCGGAATGGGGGGGGCGTTGGACTCGTCGCGATTTAAATATTACCTGAGCCAGGAACTGGGTTGTTCTCAGTCCGACCTCAATGCGGTAGTAATTGGAGGACATGGTGATACCACCATGATCCCCCTTATAAAACATGCAACATGGAACAGTATTCCGGTAACTCAATTTTTAAGTGAGGAGCAGCAGGACAAAATAGTAAAAGCTACCATGGTTGGCGGCGCCACTTTAACTAAATTGATTGGCACGTCAGCCTGGTATACCCCCGGCGCTGGTGCGGCGGTTATGGCGGAAGCCATTGTTCGGGATCAAAAGAAACTAATCTCTTCTGGCGTGGCACTCAATGGCGAATACGGCCAGGAGGATATTTCCCTGGTTGTACCGGTAATTTTAGGCAAAGGCGGCTGGGAGCAAATCCTCGAGTTTAACCTCAGCGAAGCCGAACAAGCCGAATTCAGCAAAAGCGCCGCCGCAGTTCGCAACATGAACCAGGTGCTGTATGATACAAATGTTATTTAAAATTCTTTCCTTTTCATAGCGATGGGTTTTAAACCCATCGCTGTATATCCATCCCGATAAGCTCTTAACCCTCCTTTGTATCGCGGTATAATTTTATTCGCCCAGCCAACGTTCTTATATTCAAAAATCCGCACATTTGCATTCCGCACGTGCGGAACACATTCGCACATCATAAATGCATTTCCTCTATCCCGCATTTCTTTTTGCATTAACCGCACTGGCTATCCCTATCCTTATTCACCTGTTTAATTTTCGCAGGTATCAAAAGGTCTATTTCAGCAATGTGCAGTTCCTAAAGGAGATACAGGAGCAACAATCCTCGCGCCGCAATCTTAAAGAGCGACTCATTTTGGCGGCACGCCTGCTGGCGCTGACATTCCTGGTGCTGGCATTTGCGAAGCCATATATCCCTGGCCAAAACGCCGCTACAGCCGGTAAGCAGCAAGCTGTCAGTATTTTTGTGGATAACTCGTATTCCATGTCGACCCTTAACCGCGAGGGCTCATTATTAGACGAGGCCAAACGCCTGGCGAGGGAAATTGCCTCGGCCTACAGCATCAACGACCGCTTTCAACTTTTGACACAGGATTTCGAGGGACGTCACCAGCGCCTGCTCAGCCGCGATGAATTTGACGATGCCGTGGATACTATCAGGATCAGCCCAGAAAGCCGCAGCTTGCAGCAGATCATCAACCGGCAGGAAAGCCTGCTCAATATGCACCGGGAGCAGGCCGGGAGCATTTATATCATTTCAGATTTTCAAACCAATATGGCCGGTGCGGAAACCGTCAAGACCGACACCGGCATCAATATCAATCTTGTTCAGCTAAAGGCGAGCACCCTGCCAAACGTCGCCGTTGATTCGGTTGCATTGCTCAGCGCCATCCACCGACCCGGCGAAAGTGAAAAATTGATGGTGCGGCTTCATAATTATTCAACCGCAACGGCCGAAAAGATCCCGCTGAAGCTCCAGGTAAACGGCCGGCAAAAGGCGCTGGGAAGTTACACGATAGCCGCCCGCGCGATACAATACGATACGCTGACGTTTTCGGGCCTGCAGGCTGGATGGCAGCGCGCCGAAATCTCTTTGCAGGACAACCCGGTAACATTTGATAACCAGTTTTACTTCACTTTTGAGGTAAAACAGCAAATGCCCGTTTTATTAGTGGATGGCGGCATTCCTAATCCTTATCTGAAAGCTGTGTTTGGAGCCGACGCTTTTTTCGATCCACACCGGGTTCCAGATGGCAATGTGGACTATGCCTCGCTCAACAACTACCCGGTGATTGTTTTGAGTGATATTAACGCCATTTCAACCGGCTTGTCGCAGCAATTAAAAAGCTACGTTAACTCAGGCGGTACGCTGCTGATCTTTCCCGGAGCCGATGCCGACCTCGCCAATTACAAATCTTTCCTGTCGTCTGTAAATGCCGCATATCCCGAAAAATTGGTTACTGGGGCTGCGAAGGTATCGGCCCTGAACCTTCAAAACCAAGTATTTAAAGGCATTTTCGAAAACTTCCCGCAAAATCCAGATTTGCCGGCAGTGAGCAAATACTACCAGCTAAGCACTACCGGCAACAGCCCCGAAAACCTGATGAGCCTGCCCGGCCGGCAAGCGTTTTGGGCAGATTACAGAAGCGGCAAAGGAAATGTCTATGTATCGGCAGTGCCACTGTCCGACGATTTCAGCAACCTGCCGCGTCATGCGCTGTTCGTTCCGACAATGTTCAGGATCGCTCTGTTGAGCGGGCACGACCAACCCTTGTTCTACACGCTGGGGCGCGAGGAATCCATCGAAATTCCGCCTGTTCAAACCAACGAAAAACAACTGCTCAAATTAGTTAAAGGCACGCAAAGCATCATCCCCGAAACCCGGCAGATCGAAGGGAGCATGCTGCTTTACACGGCCGACCAGCTCCGCCAGCCTGGTATTTACGACCTGAAAAAACAGGATAGCACCGCGGCCGTACTGGCCTTCAACGATAACAGGAGCGAGTCGGACCTTAGTTATTTCACGACTGCCGAACTTGCAAAACTGGTGCCCAAAGCCAAACCTGTCCTCGAAGCCGGTAAAGGCTCGTTGAAAAACGCGCTCAACGAATCAAATTTCGGCCTGCAATTATGGAAACTTTGTATAATTTTGGCATTGATTTTCCTGGGGATCGAAATTTTGCTGATCAGGTTTGTAAAAACAGATCTGCAACCCGTTTCGCCGCAGGCCTGATCGGCAAGCCCACCCTTAAAAAAGCGTAAATGAATTTGCTCATTAAATCCGCAACCATCATCGACCCTCACTCACCGTTTCACCACCAGACCGCTGATATTTTAATAGAAAAAGGGATGATAAGCCGGATCGGGCCAGGAATTGAAACCGATGCCGAAGTTTTGGAGGCGGATGGCTGCTTTGTTTCACCGGGCTTCTTTGATCTGAACTGCAATGTCGGGGAACCGGGTCTCGAAACAAAAGAAGATCTGTACACTGGTACGAAAGCAGCGGCTGCAGGCGGCTTTACCGGGATAGCGCTGATGCCGAACACTATACCGCCCGTCCATTCAAAAGCAGAAATAGAGTATATCGTTAATCGCTCCAAAAAGAATTTAGTGGATGTGTACCCGCTAGGCGCCATTTCGCACAAGCGCGAGGGCAAGGATCTGGCCGAGATGTATGATATGTACCTCAGCGGCGCCAAAGCGTTCACCGATGGCAATCGTCCGGTACAGGATGCCGGCCTGATGGAGCGCGCCCTGCTTTACGCACAGGGATTTGACGCCCTGGTTTTTAGTTACCCCGAAGACACCGCCATCGCCGGCAAGGCAAAGGTGAACGAAGGCGAGATCAGCACTTTATTGGGCATGAAGGGTATCCCCTCCCTGGCCGAAGAACTGATGATCGCCCGCGACCTTTACCTGGCCGAATATACCGGCTCCAAAATACACTTCAGCACCATATCTACTACCCGCTCGGTTGAGCTCGTCCGCGAAGCGAAGCGAAAGGGCCTTGAGGTAACCTGCGATGTTGCTGTGTACCATTTGTTGCTGACGGACGAAGCCCTAATGGGATTCGACAGCCTGTATAAAGTAAAACCGCCGCTGCGCACCCAGGACGATGTTGACGCACTGCTGGCCGGGCTGAAAGGCGGGACTATAGACGCCGTTGTGACCCAGCATACCCCGCACGAAGTGGAGTTTAAAAATGTGGAGTTTGAAGTGGCTGAGTTTGGTATTATCGGTCTGCAAACGGCTTTTTCGCTGGCCGTCCAGGCCGGGCTTCAACCGGAATTGATCGTCCAAAAGCTGGCGATTAGCCCGCGCGAGATATTAGGTGTGGATATTCCGACAGTCGCTGAAGGCAAGGAAGCTAACCTGGTTGTATTTGATCCCGAAGCCCATTGGGATTACAGCAAAAACAACAACCGGTCAAAATCATACAATTCCCCTTTTATCGGGCATAACTTAAAAGGAAAAGTATTGTTAACCATTAATAACAATCAGCTTTACAAATCACATTAACCATGACCGATCCACGGGTAAAAATAGCATCGGAGGCGGCATTGAATGCGTTCTCCAAATACGGCAGCTTTGAGGCCACACCCTTCGCCAATATATTTGAAGGGATTTTCGCATCCGAAAAGGATTTTCTGATAAAAGCGGGTATGCTCGACGAGGTATTTGACGATTACCCGCAGCTGGAGGCTTTGCGTGAAGTATACTTTGATCTGCTGCTGATCAACTTTTTCAGCGCTGATGTAAACAAGCTTGAAGAAGGCTACCTCGATTCGCCGGAATGGGAAGAGATCGAGGAGCAAACCCTCGACAGGGGCACCGAATTGCTGAACCTGCTGCTTTACCTTAACGAATGCCGTGACGAAGATATCGAACCCGGGCTTGAAGATTACCTGAAAGAGTTTTTATTGGTTGATGAAGATGAGTTCCAGGACGAATACCGTATCTACGAACCCATCATCGCCAACCAGATCCTGGTTGAAAGTCCACCGGCCGAGATCAAAAAAGTAGCCGCAAAACTGCCTGAAGATTCGGAACTGAAGGAACTGTTTTACCCGGTTATGTGCTTTTTCCAGAATATTTCTCCTTCTGCTGATGAAAAAGCAGTGATTGTAGCCTCGTCCGGCGATAAGGGATTCGATATGGCTGTGCTGGAAATTTTAACCATTTTTGCCGAATAAAACGTATTGGAAAACCTCAACCAAAAAATTAGAAAAAGCGCCGTTAAATACGGACTGATCCTCGGGCTTGTAACTACAGCGCTTTCTATTATCGCTTTTTACACCGTTACAGCGCCATCGATCTCTGCAATTTTATTTATCGTAGCGCCTATCCTTCTCCGCTTATTCATCCCTATGATCGTGGTTGTGGCTCTTTGCTTCCAGGTTCGTAAAAGCGTGGGCGGTTTGTGGACATTCAGGCAAGCCACCACCGGAATATTTATCATGTTGGCAACCGCTTATGTGGTTGAGGTATTAGGGAAGGACCTGCTTTTTGATAAAGTAATCGAGCCCCAGGGAGTTGAAAAAACCCAGCAAGCGGCTATCAGTACTAAAATCGCCAATATGAAAAGCAGGAGCATAGCGCAAGCTAAAATCGATGCTTCCATAGCCGACATGAAAAAAGATTTCGCGCAAAAAGACACTTCCACGGTTGGCAGCGTATTGGTCAGTAATGGATACATTGTTCTGTTTTTGTTTGTATTTGCTCTCATCTTTGCCTCGCTGCTACGCAATGCCGTTTTGGTCAAAGCCGAAAACAATGGATAACCGGCGTATCAAAGACTTACGAAGTTTTAAAAACTTCGTAAGTCTGTTGAGGACTGCTACGCCCCTACGGCCATGATCCATCAACTCCCCCCGAAATATTTCTCTCCCCAACCTCATTTTATAAAATATTTTTTATCTACTTTTATTTACACTAAAACCACCCAAATATGGACAATGCAAAAAAACCAGGTTCAGCACAGATAGCTTTCAAATGGACGCTAATTTATGTAGTTACTTCTATCGTAATTACCTTCGCTTTTCAATTTTTGAATGTGAACCAGGCCTCATCGGTCAAATACCTTGGCTACATTCCTTTTATTGCTTTTCTGTTACTCGCACAGAAAGAATACCGTGATCAGTTGGGTGGCTTTATTAGCTTTGGGGACGGGTTCGTGGCCGGACTTTTGTATTCTGTCTTCTCAGGAATCATACTCGCTGTATTCATCTATATCTACTTTGCAATAATAAGCCCGCAGGTATGGCAGCAGATGCTGGAATTTCAACGGCAAGCGATGCAGGATAAAAATTATTCGGCCGACCAAATCGACCAGGGCATGAACTTTATGCAAAAATTCGGGGTGATTTTCGCGGCCGTGGGCGTACTTATCATGACGCCGATCATAGGTGCAATAATCGCGCTCATCGGCGCCGCCATATTTAAAAAAGAAAAGTCAATTTTAGATATAGAAAAAGACGCATCCAACCATTCGGATCCGGTTTCTTAAACAATAGAAGGTTATATAAAAAAGCAGGATCGATAAAGTCGACCCTGCTTTTTTATGTCATTCAATTCTATGTGTGTGGTTTCGTCTTTCCCGGAACGTCAATAAAACATCTGCACAATTCGTGCTTCTATTCATCTGCACATCCGCACATCTACTCTACTTCTTCACCACCTGCTTCACAATGTCATTGCCAAAAACAAATACCATCAGCGATATCAATATCACAAAGCCAACAATCTGTGCACGCTCCAAAAATTTATCACTCAGCGGTTTGCCTTTTATCATTTCGATCAGGAGGAAAAGCGCATGCCCGCCGTCAAGCGCCGGAATGGGCAACAGGTTAGTTAACGCAAGCACCATCGAAAGGAAACCCACCAGGCTCCAGAAACGGACCCAGTCTATCTGTGTGCCAAAAAGAGTCGCGATAGCTACCGGCCCTCTAACAGCCTTGCTAAATTTCACATCGCCGGTAACCATTTTGCCTATGCCTTTGGCATTATCGGTAAAAGTGCCCCATGCTTTGGTGGCCCCAACGGGCAGTGAGCCAAAAAAGCCGAAAGTAAGCTTCTTTTCTTTTGGGATGTCCAGGCTTGGCAGAAAGCCTAAAATACCGTTCTTGTCGATCTGTGCAGTCTTTTGAAAGACATTGTCGCCACGTTTGACTGAAACCAGTACCTGTTTACCTTTATCTTGCTGCAACTCTGCCTGGAGCTGATCAAAAAAGGCAATTTTGTTGGTATTGATGCCCACAATGCTGTCATTTTCGGCCAGGCCCATCTTTTGCGCGCCGCTATTGGGCTCAATGGACCCAACAGAAAACTTTGCTCTCGGGAATTTTCCGATAAACTGGTCGATCCCATAATCCGAAAGGTCATTCAAAATATTCGACGGCACCTTAACGTCGAGCGTCTGGCTGCCACGTTGAACCGTTAATACGCTGTTTCCCAAAATAACTTCGGTGCTGGTGAGTTCATCAAAACGCACGACGGTTCTGCCATTAATCGCCGTAATTTTATCACCCGGCCTTAAGCCAATCCGCTCCCCTATCTTTCCGGGTACAATTCCATATTTAATTTCCGCATTCGGGATATAAGATTCACCATAGCGAACGGTAAGTATCCAGAAAATAAATATGCCCAATACGATATTGACAGCAATACCGCCCAGCATTACGATCAGCCGCTGCCAGGCCGGTTTCGACCGGAACTCCCAGGGCTGCGGCGGACCTGCCATTTGCTCGGTATCCATTGACTCATCGATCATACCGGCTATTTTAACGTAGCCCCCTAACGGAAGCCAGCCGATGCCGTACTCAACACCCTTGTAGTTAAACTTAAACAGGCTTATTCCCCAGGCATCAAAAAAAAGATAAAACTTTTCCACTTTGATCCCAAATGCCCGGGCTGCTATAAAATGCCCCAACTCATGCAGGATCACCAAAATCGAAAGGCCCAGTATCAACTGGCCCACCATTATCACTATACTCATTCGTAAAAATTATATTAATACAGCGCCCTTTAACGGCGTTTTTTGAATTAAATTTTGTGCAAAAATGCGTGTTTCCCTGTCAGTATTCAAATAGTCGTCCAAATCAGGTCGCTCAATATAGGCAATTTGTTGCATGCTTTGCTCAATTATTTCGCTCATGCCCAAAAAGCTGACATTCCGATTTAAAAACCCGGCCACCGCGATTTCGTTGGCTGCATTGATAATACAAGGCATGTTACCCCCTTTTTTCAAGGCGCTGAATGCCAATCCGAGGTTACGGAAGGTATCCAGGTCGGCTTTTTCAAACGTCAGCTCGGGGTAATTGATAAAGTCCAATCGCTTAAAATTGTTTTGTACACGGACAGGATAAGAAAGCGCGTACTGTATGGGCAGCTTCATGTCCGGTACGCCCAATTGCGCTTTGACCGACCCATCACGAAACTGAACCATCGAATGGATCACCGACTGCGGATGAACGATCACATCGATTTGGTCAGCTTCGACGTTGAATAGCCATTTGGCTTCGATCACCTCCAGGCCTTTGTTCATTAACGAGGCTGAATCGATGGTGACCTTCGATCCCATTACCCAATTCGGATGTTTTAACGCGTCTTCCCGGGTTACCGTGCTCAGATAATCTGCAAATTTTCCCCTGAACGGCCCACCCGAAGCAGTCAATATTATCTTTTCGATCGCGTTGTCGTCTTCGCCAACCAGGCATTGAAATATCGCCGAATGCTCCGAATCAACCGGCAGTATGTTTACATGATGCTGCTTTGCCAGCCCGGTGATTAACTCGCCGGCCACTACGAGGGTTTCCTTGTTGGCTAAGGCAATGTCTTTCCCTGCTTTAATAGCTGCCATTGTGGGTTTTAACCCGGCAAAGCCAACCATGGCTGTCAAGACGGTGTGGATTTCAGGATGGGTAACGGTTTCGATGATCGCTTCGATGCCCGATAAAACATTTACCTGGGTATTTGCCAGCGCTTCCTTAACATAAAGATATTTAGCAGGGTCGCATATAATGGCGTACGCTGGCGCAAATTTTAACGACTGTGCAATGAGCAGGTCGGCATTGCTTTGAGCAGTTAACAAATAAGCCCGGAATAACCCTGGGTTATTCGAAATCACCTCCAGCGCTTGTGTTCCCACACTGCCCGTAGAGCCAAGGATTGCAATGTTCTTAGTAGTGTTTTTTAACATGCTTTATTTCAGCATTCGGCTTTGCATTCGCAATGCACCTCCGCTTTTTTTACTTTATATAACCGGTTAGCCCGTTGGCAATCTTCCGGTCATTAGATAATCTCGGCACTTTATTCTGCCCGCCCAATTTTCCTTCAGAACGCATATAATTTATAAAGGTATCTTTTTTCAGGCTTTGGATGACCAATGGCTGCAAAATGTTACCGTCTATTAAATCGAAATAGTAAATATTCTTTTTCCGGAGCGCCTCATCAACCTTTGCCGCAAAGGTATTCATATCTTTCGGCTCACGGCCAAATTCAATAAACCATTCATGGTAGGGCAACCCTCCTTTTGGCGGGTTAACTTGCGGCGCTACGGTAAACTCAATTACGTCAACCCCCTCTTCATGTGCAACGCTCATCAGGCACTGTTCCACTTCTTCCCCAATAACATGCTCGCCAAATGCAGAAATATAGTGCTTTATGCGACCGGTCACCACAATTTTGTAGGGATCTTTCGAAATAAAATTCACCGTATCCCCAAGGCTATAACCCCACAGGCCTGCGCTGGTATTTAGTACCAATGCATATTGTTCTCCCAGTTGCACATCTTTCAGGCTAATGCGGGTCGGTTCCTCATTAAAAAAATCGCCGGCCGGGATGAACTCATAAAATATACCCGAATCCACCATCAACAACAGCCCTTTTTCCTTTTGGGAATCCTGGAAAGCTATAAACCCTTCTGATGCAGGATAAGTTTCGATGGTATCAATAGCGAAGCCGATGGTTTCTTCGAGTCGTGCCCGGTAAGGTTCATAGTTCACGCCGCCATGAACGTACAGCTTAAAGTTGGGAAAGATGTCTTTGATCTTTTTACCCCCGCAAACCGCCGAAAGCCTGTCAAAATACATCTGGCACCAGGGCGGAATCCCCGATATCAGTCGCATATCCTCGTTTTTAGTTTCTTCGACAATGGCGTCCACTTTTTGCTCCCAATCCTCTATGCAGTTGGTTTCGTAGCTGGGCAGCCTGTTTTTTTGAAGATAACCCGGTACGTGGTGGGCCACAATGCCCGATAAACGCCCGGTGGCTATACCTGCCTTGCTGTCGAGCACCGGGCTGCCCTGCAGAAAGATCATTTTTCCGTCCACAAAATCCGTGTTGCCTGTTTCATAAACATAGCTTAGCAGGGCATTGCGCGCAGCTTTTATATGCTCCGGCATGCTTTCTTTGGAAATGGGGATATATTTTACTTTGCGGATAATGTTTTTCATCACCTTTATAGTCGACGATAAATCGGGGCCCGTAGAGTCCATTGTGCAGAGTTTTAGATTGACGAAAGGATATTTTTTGAAACTCCTTGGCATATTTGTGATC
>Ga0206808_1139_pt1 | contig 16813 bp, 13 predicted proteins | sample Alteio_BWOrgCont_58_FD_152899 | JGI IMG/M metagenome (GOLD analysis project Ga0206808, IMG submission 152899) | Enriched cells from forest soil in Barre Woods Harvard Forest LTER site, Petersham, Massachusetts, United States -... | ecosystem: Environmental > Terrestrial > Soil > Temperate forest >...
TGGCCAGAAGTGTGTAGCGTCTCGCGAGCTTGGTGTAGTGACGAAAGTGTGAGCTGGTGCGGGTTCTGGTGCGGACTAGTCGGGAACCGTCGTCGGATGCGGCCAGGTGCGGGTGTCGTGTGAGGCACGCGTAGCGATATAGACGCCGGAGGCAATGATGAGAGTCGCGCCGAGGAGGGTAAACAGGCTGGGTGTCTGGCGCCAGACGAACCAGGACATCAGCGCGCCGGTGACGAGTTGCGTGTAGTGGAACTGCGAGACGTTGGCGGCGGTGGTGTGTTTGAGGGCGAAGAAGAAGCAGAGGCTGCCGATGGAGCAGAGGATTCCCATCGTGACGAGGAGCGCAGCGTTGCGGCCGGTGAGGGGTGCGGCATGGCGAAGCATGAGTGAGAAGCCGACGATCGCCATAATCGTGGCCGAGAAGACGGTGAGGCTCTCCGGGGTTTCGGTTTGGGTGAGAACGCGCGACCAGACAATGTTCAGAGAGAAGCAGCTGACGCAGATCATGCAGGCGAGGAAGCCGATCCAGTCGGCTTCGTGCGCGCCGCCCCAGGGATGGACGGCGATGACGACTCCCGCGAAGCCGGCGAGGATGGCGAGAGCCTTGGGCCAGGTCATGCGCTCGCGGAGCAGAAACGGCGAGAGCAGCGCGACAACCATGGGCGCGAGGAAGATGAGGATGTAGAAGGTGGTCAGGGCGAGGTGGCGCAGGGCGACGATGACGCAGATATTGTTGCCGAGGTCGAGGGCGGCGCGGAGGATTTGCGGGCGGAGTTTGTGAGGCAGGAGAGCGCGTACGTCGTGACGCAGGAGACCGCGGGCGAACATGAAGATCGCCATGAAGAGGCCGAGGAAGGCGAGGATTTCATACCAGGGCAGGTGGGATTGGTTCACGAGCTTGATGGCGGTGTCGGTGAGGACCCAGAGGGTGAAGCCGGTGATGGCGAGGGCGATGGCCTGGAGGTGGGAGAGACGAGGCTTCATGGGGAGAACGGTGCAGCGCGGCCCTTAGCTCTTCGTCACGTAGCGGCGGCCGATGATTTGGTAGTTGCCGGAGAGGACGCGGGCTATCGCTTCGGAGTAGGCGAGGTGTTCCTGTTCGAGGATGCGGGCGGCGAGGGTGTGCGGGTCGTCGTCTGCGAGGACGGGGACGGAGCGCTGCAGGATGATGGGGCCGTGGTCGAGCCGCTCGTCGACGAAGTGGACGGTGCAGCCGGTGACCTGGACGCCGTATTCGAAGGCCTGGGTCTGCGCGTCGAGGCCGGGGAAGGCGGGGAGCAGCGAGGGGTGGATGTTGAGAATGCGCTGCGGGAAGGCCTGAATGAATCCTGGAGAGAGCAGGCGCATGTAGCCGGCGAGGCAGACGAGGTCGACGTTGTGGGTCTGAAGGGTGGCGATGATTTCCTGGTCGTGCTCGGCGCGCTTGCGGCCGTTGGCTTCGATGGCGATGGCGCTGAGGCCGCGCTCGCGGGCGGCAGCCAGGCCTGGGGCGTCGGCGCGGTTGGAGATGACGACGGAGATTGTGGCGTTGGGGATTTTGCCGGCGTCGACGGCGTCGGCGATGGCGAGAAAGTTGGAGCCGCGTCCGGAGAGGAGAATGCCCAGACAGCGTACAGCGTGCGGCGTACCGCGTTCAGACATAGACGACTTTGCGGTCGCCTTTGATGATGCGGCCGATGACGTGGCACTTCTCGCCGGAGCGGTCGAGCATGGACTTGCAGCGTTTGAAGCGCTCGGCCGGAACGACAGCGATGAGGCCGATGCCCATGTTGAAGGTGCGGAGCATCTCGTCCTGCTCAACGTTGCCAAGCTGCTGCAGGTGTTCAAAGATGGGGAGCACGGGCCAGCTGCCGAGTTCGACCTGGGCGGAAACGGATTTGGGCAGGATGCGGGGCAGATTCTGAGTAATGCCGCCGCCGGTGATGTGCGCCAGGCCCGAGGCGTAGTCGCTGGCCGTGAGCTTTTTGATCAGCGACAGATAGCTGCGATGGGTCTTCATGAGCGCGGCGCCGGCCTTTTCTTTGAGGGCGTTGACGTATTGTTCGGGCTTGTACTTTGCCACTTCAAAGAAGAGGCGGCGGGCCAGCGAATAGCCGTTGGTGTGGAGGCCGGTCGAAGGAAAGCCGAGGAGAACGTCGCCGGGATGGATCTTTGCGCCGGTGATGAGCCTGGATCGCTCGACGACGCCGACGATGAAACCGGCGAGGTCGTATTCACCGTCGATGTAGAAGCCGGGCATCTGCGCGGTTTCGCCGCCGATGAGGGCGCAGCCGTTGGCACGGCAGGCATCGGAGAGGCCGGAGACGACCTTTTCGGCGATCTCGCCGTCGAGGCGGCCGGTGGCGAGGTAGTCGAGGAAGAAGAGCGGGGTTGCGCCCTGGACGGCAATGTCGTTGACGCAGTGGTTGACGAGGTCGGCGCCGACGGTGTGATGGACGCCGAGCTGGAAGGCCAGCTTGAGCTTGGTGCCGACGCCGTCGGCGGAGGAGACAAGAACGGGTTCCTCGTATTTGCCGTCGAGCCTGAACAGGCCGCCGAAGCCGCCGATTTCACCGAGGACGTTGCGGTTGAAGGTGCGCTGGGCGAGGTATTTAATGCGCTGCTTGGTACGGTCGCCGGCGGAGATGTCGACTCCAGCGTCGGCATAAGTGGCTGAAGGAGCGGCTTTCCGCTGCGGTGAAGGGTTGGAATCAGGAGTGGGCATTGCCGGAGTTCGAAGTTTTTGGAAGCCCCAGTTTACGCGGGAATGCTGTGCGGGGGAGGAGAAATCGCGGAGGACGGGAGGAAACACGAGATCCTTCGGCCGCTTGCGCGGCCTCAGGAGGACAGGCTTACGAGATCAGGCAGCGGCTGTGCTGTGGGCGGCCTTGGCCTGGCCGCAGAGCGCGGTGAAGGCGGCTGCGTCGTTGACGGCGAGGTCGGCCAGGATCTTGCGGTCGAGCTCGACGCCGGCCTTCTTGAGGCCGTTGATGAGCTGCGAGTACGAGATGTTGTTGGCCTTGGCGGCGGCGTTGATGCGCACGATCCAGAGCGAGCGGTACTGGCGCTTCTTGCCTTTGCGGCCGCTGTAGGCAAACTTGAGGCCGCGTTCGACGGCTTCCTGAGCTGCCTGGTAGAGCTTGGACTTGGTGAGGAAGTAACCGCTGGCGCGTTTGAGGATCTTCTTGCGGCGGTCGGTGCGTTTGGTCCCACGTTTGACACGGGGCATCGTCGTTCTCCTTTGGTTGCGGTTCAGCGGCTGGAGGTGGGAAGAACCTCTTCACGCGCTCTGCTTGCCTGTCCTCTCTCCTCGCTTACGCTCGGAGGGAGCCACTCGCACGAGTGGCCCGGAAGGATCAGGCGTAGGGAATCATGCGGGCGACCTTCTTATGGTCGGCGTCGGAAACGAGGACCGAGTGCGCGAGCTTGCGCTTCGTCTTGGTCTCCTTTGACGTAAGAATGTGCCGCATTTTGGACTGGCCGCGCTTAAATTTGCCCGTGCCGGTCTTTTTGAAGCGCTTGGCGGCGCCCCTGTGTGTCTTGAGTTTGGGCATGCTGATCCTGCTTAGGAACTGCGTTTGGACAACATGGATCAGTATACGGGATGCGAAGGGATGGGTCCAGACTTGCGATGCCGGTCAGTCTACACTGGGTCCTTCCTGAGGACACGGGTTTTGCGTGATTCGGTGGCGAGGACAGGCGCGGCTGCGATCTTGATCGCGTGTGCGGTGTTCTTCGCCGCGACGACGTGGCACTGGCCGCTGGCGGGCGATGCGTCGCTGATGCATTACGTGGCGTTTCTGACCGACCACGGCATGCGGCCGTATCGGGACATCGCCGAGATCAATATGCCGGGCGCGTTCCTGGTGGATGACGGGGTGATGCACACGCTCGGCGGCGGATCGCTGGCGTGGAGGGTCTTCGATCTGCTGCTGATCGGGGTTGGCGCAGCGGCGATGGCGGCGATGGCGCGCGACTGGCTGGCAGGGATCTTTGCCGGCGTGTTGTTGGGGTTGATTCACGGGCGCGATGGCGTTTTCGACCTGGGGCAGCGGGACTTCGTGGTGGCCGTGCTGCTGCTGGTTGGGTTTGCGGCGCTGTTTCGGGCGACGCGCGGTGGATCGGCACAGTGGATGGTGGTGTTCGGATTGTGCTCGGGTTTGGCGGCGACGATCAAGCCGACGTATCTGCTGATGGCTCCATCGATTCTGGTGGCGCTGGTGATCTGGCTGCGCAGGCGGGATGTTCGCTGGCGTGTTCCCGTTGGTTGGGGAACGGTTGGTTTTCTGGCGCCCTTGTTGACGGTGGTGTTGTGGCTCTGGCGCATGCAGGCGCTGGGCGCCTTTGTTCGCATCAATCGGACGCTGGTGGTGTATCACGCGGGTTTGGCGCATCGGCCGTTTGGGTATCTGCTGCTGCATTCGATTGCGCCGCTGATGCCGCTGGTGATGGTGTGGCTCGTTGTGGTGCTGGCGCTGGAGCGCAACGGCTGGTGGAACTGGGAGCGGGCGGCGCTGGGGGTGGGGATGGCGGTCGGGCTCGCGTCGTATCTGATGCAGGCGAAAGGGTATCCGTACCAGCGGTATCCGCTGCTGGCACTTTTGCTGCTGGTGATTGGGATGGATCTGATGGCGGCCACGCGGCGCGCTGGGCTGGCGCGGTGGCTGGGGTGGGTTGGGATTGCGTTTGGGGTCCTGTGGCTGGCGCCGGTTTCGGCGTGGGCGGCGAGCCGGTATGAGGGGCGAAACCTCGAGTTCCAGCATGCGCTGGTGGCCGATCTCGACCGGCTGGGCGGGCAGCGGCTGAACGGCGAGGTGCAGTGCATCGATACGACGGGTGGATGTTATGGAGCTTTGTACCAGGCGCGGCTGGTGCAGAGCTCGGGTTGGATGTATGACGAGTTTCTGTTTGGCCCGGAGCGCAACGGGGTGGTGGCGGCGAGCCGGCAGCAGTTCCGGCAAGGGTTCGAGGCGCGTCCTCCGCGGGTGGTGGTGGTGGTGGATGGGTTGTTTCCAGCGGGGCCTCCGGGGTTTGGGAAGCTGGCACTTTGGCCGGAACTGCAGTCGGCGCTGGAGCGGGATTATGTGGTGGCGGACGAGGTGCGGCCTCCGGATGCGGTGTTCTGGTGGGCTCGGAAGGATGAGCCGCGGAGCTTCCGGATCTATGTCCGCAAGTAGGGCTGCTTCGTGCCGGTACCGGGTGGTGTCGCTGCGCTTTTTATTTTTTTTGACGGGGATCTGCGGCAAGTTATTGCATCGGCAAGGCTTCCAGGAGGGTCTTTTGAGACTCCGGCATGTTTCTGAAAATAAACCACCTGGCCTGGTCTCTTTGGCGCCGGGTCCTCGGGACAATGGGGACAGCGGGGCGGCGAGCGCGGCGATTGCGGGGGCTGTGGGCGAAGCAGTGGTCCTGTCCGCGGAGGGTGAAGGCTCGGCAGCGCTGGCCGCGCTGGTTGAAGTACTCGCACTGGTGCGGGGTGTACGGTTGCGGCTGGTGGCCGCAGCAGAAGGGCTGGCCGGGAAGAGCCCGGCGGCCGCAGGGCTGGCCTTCGCAAAGGGCGGTGCAGAAGCGTGGCATCGGTGTCTCCGAGAATAGAAAAGGGCCGCCGCAGGCGACCCTTTTTCTAAAAATTACTCCCTATTCTTAGGATACCAAGTCCAGCGATGAATCACGCCAAATATCTTTGCGGATTCTGGCGTGTAAGTGGTTGTGAGTCAGGGACAACACTTCGGTACCGTGCGCGGAAAGCTTGACAAGTTTTCCACATTGGGGACTTTTGGGGGCGTTCCAGCCGGGAGGAGGTGGTTGGAGTCGACGGAAAAACCAATGAGGTTGGCGCTTTGCGCTAATGCCTTCGCTTCGCGAGGGACTCGCTTTGAGATTGTGGTCGGCCGCTTTGCGACCGACTCCCCTCCGCTTTGGACTTCGGGCTGGAATGGTGCGTTCGGCTTCGGGGGTGGCCATTCGGCGCGTCGCCTTGCGGCGACTTGCTCAGGGCAGGCTCCGCCGCGACCACGCCCAACTAAATTTTGACCGGGAACTGCTTAGCGGCGAGCAGCGCTAGCGATATTGACCAAATCGGTGTGAAGGTTGGCGATGTTGTTGTTGATCTGCTGGAGCAACTGCGCGATCTGCTGTAAGGCGTTGGTCATCGCCGTCTGAGCCTGTGGGTCCATTGTCGAATCCTCCATAGTGCCCGGAATTATACGCCGGCCAAATTGGGCCAATTCTCCATTGATTTAGGAATGGAGAAAGTTCTAGAGTGGCTTTGTGATACTGGGAGCGTCGCAAGCCGCCCCCAGGGTCGTAGCGGTTCTCATTGAACCCTAGTCACATCTGGCCCCGAGCGTGAACCTACCAGGGAACCGCGCTCGGGGTTCCGTCGTTTTACGCCGCCATCGCCGATGCACGATGGAGACTTATCCGTCTCATCTTCATAAGAGCGACCCGTAACGACATCAGTTCACCGCCGCCAATGATGCTCCTGGCGTTGGCGTGGGGCGATAGCTATTGGCGGCGTAAACGCCGCGTCCCGTGCGCTGAATCCTATGCCCCGCATAAAGATTGGTCAGCGCCTTCCGCACCTGCTTGAGAGGAATGTGCGTCTGATCGCCAATCCGCTCCGCGTCCCATTCGTGCAACGGTTCCGACTCTATCGCGCGGATGACCTTAGAGGCGAGGCCGTTAGGCGCAGCCTTTCTTCCCGTTCGCTTTCTCGCGACTTGACGCTCTGATGATGCTTCGACGGGTCCAGGCTGCGGGGAGAATAGAGCATCCCATTTCGCCTGAAGTTGAGCTAGACGGCCTTTGGTCTCTTCGATCTGGCTTGCCAGAGAGAGGACATACTTCGGGTCAGGGATTACGACAGTCATAATTCTTTAAACTTAGGCCTGAAAGACCTGGAAGTCAACCGCAAATGCCTGGAATTCCGGAAGAATTTTGGGGCATTGGCCGACGAGGGGTAGAGTGGCGCTTATGAAACGAGTTTCCGGAAAGAGATGGAAAGACCCAGTTAAGAATATTCCGCCTCGAAAAGAGACGCTGAATACGCCGGGCAGCTTCGCAGAGTTCACAGGAATAATGCGAAGGATCGTGAACAAGCATGAAAGCGGGAAGTCTAAGACCTCCGCTTCCCACGCCCCTGACGCTTCCTAATTGGCGGGTATTTCGCACTGCTTGCCGGTGAGTTGTGCGTAGGTCAGGCGCTTCCCAACGATCTGCATCATGGCAATGATGAAGCGATCCGAATCGTTCAGGGGATTGTCTTTCGTGGCGCGGTTGTTGAATCGGAACACCTGCTCGGCAACGTAGCGGTCAAGGTGGTACGGTTCAACCGCAACGTAGGTGCCGCGCAATGTCCGCTTCAACAAAAACCAAAAATTCTCGATACCTTGCGTGTGAATCTCTCCGCGCACATATTCCTGCATGTGGTTCACGGTTTCGTGGATGAACTCTTTCGCAGCCGGAAGACGGTCGTAGGCACTGAATTGATCGGTATAGATTGTCGCGCCGCCCTCGATCTGATCGAGGATTGCATTCTGCAACGTCTCGCGCTTTACGTTCGGAATTACCTGAGCGCGAACTTGCCGCGTCTCGCGATCCAGCATTCCCATCACAGGAACTTTGTTTGTGCGCTGCGTAATGGCGGTTTGTAGCTTCAGCCGACGGCTGTTGTGCATACGACGAGGGTCTGGCCCTACAAATGTCTCGTCGATTCCGATTGGCCCTTGTCCGTCTCCGCCCATCTTCACGGTGATGCCAGCACCAGCCATCGCTTCGCGAATCCGATGCAGCATGAACCAAGCAGTCTTCTGAGTGACACCCAGGGCGCGAGCTGCTTCGTAAGAGCTAATACCATTCTTGCAGTTCACGATGAGCCATGCGGCGGGAAGCCATTTTTCCAGACGAATTGGCGATTCCTCGAAGATCGTTCCGACCTTAAGGGAGAACTTCTGCTTGTCGTGCTTCTGAGAGCAGAAGTAGAGCTTCGCCTTGGGCATCCACGCTGGATTTTCCTTGCCGCAATAAGGGCACTTTACGATTCCGTCGGGCCAGCGAATAGAAATCATGAACTGGCGGCAGTTCTCAGCGTCGCTAAAGTACTGACTCGCTTCGAGTAATGTCTTTGGTTCTTTCATGGCGAAGACAGAATAGCGCGATTCCCTTATTCAGTTAAGTATATTATTGCCTCAGGATGACATTCTGCAAACAGGGCCCCGCTCCACTCAGGATGACATTGCGAGCAACGCAAGATCCATGGCCACGGGCTTGGTACGCTCTTCGGATTGGCGTGCCTGGCGGGCGTCGATGAGGGAGACCAGCGTCCAGAGCATGGCGGTGTGGGGGACGGGGAGGTTGTGGGCCTGGGCGGCGCGGACAATGGCTCCGTTGATGGAGTCGATTTCGGTGCGGCGGCCGGCAAGGATGTCCTGGAGCATGGAGGGCTGGTGGCCGGCGTGGGTTTTGAAGGACTGGAGGACCATGGCCTGGGTGCGTTCGAGATCGGCAGGAACGCCGGAGGCGCGGGCGACGGCGATGGCTTCGGCGACGACGGCGAGCGCCATTTCGGGACCGGAGGGGACGAGCTCAATCTGCTCGACGGTGCATCCGGTGACGGCGCAGAGGGCGTTGAAGGCGGCATTGAAGGCGACTTTTTCCCAGACGGCGGCCCAGACATTGGGGTCGGCAACGGCGTGAAGGCCGGCGCGGTTGAGGAGCGCAACGGCCTGGCAGAGCATGCAGCCTTCGTTGAAGGGGCGATGGCCGGGGTGGTCGGTGAGGGCGGCGCGATCGGCGTGGCCCATGCGGATCTGGCCGCGGCCGTGGGAGGCGACGTGCGCGGGGCCGAGGAAGTCGGCGGGGATGGTGGTGACGCCGACGAGGATGCGTTCGCGGGGGACAAAGGCGGAGATGGCTTCGACGTTGCCCAGGCCGTTCTGGAGGGTGAGGATCCAGGTGGCGGGTCCGAGGAGGTGGCGCGCGGACAGCAGGGCGGGCGCGATCTGATGGGTCTTGGTGAAGAGCATCAGGAGGTCGGGAACGCGGGAGGCTTCTTCGGGGCGGCAGGCGGTGAGGTGCGTGACGGTCGAGGAGCGGCTGTCGGTTTCGAGGCGGAGGCCGTCGCGGCGGATGGCGTCGAGGTGCTGCTGGTTGATGTCGAGGAGGGTGACGGAGGCACCGGCTTCGGCGAGGAGTCCGCCGAAGAGGGAGCCCATGGCGCCTGCGCCGAGGATGGTGATGTTCATTGGGGTGCAGCCGGTAGCCTGTAGCTGGTGGCTGGTAGCTCCTTCCGCCATCAGACTAGGAGATTGCCGGGGCGGAGCGATGTGAAGGGCGTCACAGGACTGGGGACAGGGGACAGGACAGGGGACAGCGTTCAGCGGACAGCGGACAGCGTACAGCGTTCAGGGCACAGGGGACAGCTTTCAGCGTTCAGGCCTGGGCCAGGGGGGTGGGGACGATGGAGAGGGAACCCCAGGCGCCGGTACGGATGAAGTCGTCGATGGCGTTAGGGGCCATGGGTTGGGCGAAGTAGAAGCCCTGGCCGCAGGGGCAGCCCATGGTCTTCAGTTGTTCGAGCTGGTCGGCGTCTTCGATGCCCTCGGCGACGACATCCAGGCCGAAGGAGCGGGCGAGGGAGAGGATGGAGTCGACGATGAGGCGGGAGTCGCGGTCGTAGACGATGCCCTGGACGAAGGAGCGGTCGATCTTGAGGGTGTCGAAGGGGAAGCGCTGGAGGTAGTCGAGGGAACTGTAGCCGGTGCCGAAGTCGTCCATGTGGAGGCCGACGCCGAGTTTCTCGAGGGCGTGCATATTTTTCTGCGCGGCAGGGGCATCGGAGATGAGACTGCTCTCGGTGACTTCGATGCGGAGGCTTTGCGGGCTGAGGCGGGTCCGGGCGAGAACCTGGCGGACGTGTTCGGAGAGGCCGGGCTGCTCGAGCTGACGAGCGGAGAGGTTGACGCTGACGCGGGCTTTTTGCAGTTGTTCGCAGGGGCCGCGGCGCCACTCGACGAGCTGGCGGCAGGCTTCGGCCAGACCCCAGGCGCCGAGGGGGACGATGAGGCCGGTTTCTTCGGCGAGGGGGATGAATTCGGAGGGCGGCAGGAGGCCGCGGCGGAGGTGGTTCCAGCGCACGAGGGCTTCGAAGCCGATGATGCGGTTGGTGCGGAGGTCGACTTCGGGCTGGTAGAACATGACGAGCTCGCCGGAACGGATGGCGCGCTCGAGTTCGGCTTCGAGCTCGAGGCGTTCGACCGCGCGTTCGCGCATGCCGTCGGAATAGAAGGCGACGCCGGGAGGCTCCTGGCGGCGTGCGTGGGCGAGGGCGCTTTCCGCGTCGGCCATGATTTCTTCAGGATGGGTGTAGAGCATGCCGGCCTGCGCGATACCGATGGCGAGCTGAGGGACGATAGTGTGGTGGCGCAGGGTGAAGGGCTCGCGAAAAGCCTCGATGGTTTGGGCGGCGAAACGGGCGGCCTCGGATTCGGAGTGCACGCCATCGAGCAGGATCATGAACTCTGCACCCATGAGGCGGGCGGCGAGCGAGGGTTCAGGAAGGCGGGACTGGAGGCGGGCGGCGGTTTCGATGAGCAAGCGCTCGCCACCGCTGGAGCCGAGGGTTTCGCTGATTTTTTCGAAGCGGTCGAGGGTGACGGAGAGGACGGCGAAATCCCAGTCGGCGTGACGGAAGCCTTGCTCGATGCGGCGCTCGAGACGATCGACGAAGGAGATGCGGTTGGGCAGGCCGGTGAGGGCATCGGCCATGCGGCAGGCGGTGATGTCGCGGAGGCAGCCAGCGACATGGGTGACACGGCCGGAGGGTTCGCGGGAGATCACGCCGCGCATCTGGACCCAGCGCCAGGCGCCGTCGAGGCTCCGGACGCGATGCTCGTTGGCGATGCGCTGCGCTTTGCCGCGGCGGAGAGCCAGCAACTCGATTTCGAGGCGGGGCTTATCGTGCGGATGGACGCGGTCGAGCCACGCGTCGAGGGTAGAGCAGGCGTCGAGGCCGGTCATGGACTGCAGGCGCGCCGACACCCACAGCCGTTCGGCGACGATGTCCCAGTCCCAGAATCCTTCTTCCGATGCTTCCAGCGCGAGGGCGTAGCGATACCAGTCGTCACCCGTCTGCGTTACCTGCTGCGGCATATCCGCTCATTCCCACAATCGTTTTTAAGACCTGGAACGCCTGTATGGCTGGGATATCGGCTGGCGCGGCGCGTTGATCAGGCCGATTCGGGAGCGGTGGGGTGGGATTCCTATAATGGTGCTCGGGGATGAGCTGGTTCGGAGGGGCCTGGGGCCGGGCCTTCTCTGTTTTGGAGACGAACGGTGGTGCGGCGCGGCGGGGTGAAAGCCTGAGGGCAACCATCCATCGGCGGTTGAGGCCGATTCATTGTTGGGCTTTCGGCACGGCTGAAGCGCCCCCCTCTCAAGCAGCGGAGTTTGCCGGCGGGTGTTTTGCGTCTTTACGCACCGCGTTGGATGGCCGGCGACGGGAGCTGGTTTCTTCAGGGGCTCAAGCCCCTGTTCCGAAATTGGATTCAGACGGGACTTCTGAGTGAACCCAGTACCGTTTCGCCTTGCTGTTCGGGTGGCAGAGGAGTTTGCTTCTTGCTGTGGGGTGAACCTGGCCGTCTGCGTGGGGGGTGGTTTTTTCGGGCCAATCAGGGAAGCCGTGCCCCTTCGAGGCGAGATTCCTTCAAGGCGAGATTCCTTCGAAGGCGAGATTCTTCGAGGCGAGATTGGCCTCAAGGGCGAGATTCCGTTTGAGGCGAGATTTCTTCGAGGCGAGATTGGCCTCAAGGCGAGATTCTTGTTTCTTCAGGGGCTCAAGCCCTTGTTCCGAAATTGGATTCAGACGGGACTTCTGAGTGAACCCAGTACCGTTTCGCCTTGCTGTTCGGGTGGCAGAGGAGTTTGCTTCTTGCTGTGGGGTGAACCTGGCCGCCTGCGTGGGGGGGTGGTTTTTTCGGGCCAATCAGGGAAGCCGTGCCCCTTCGAGGCGAGATTCCTTCAAGGCGAGATTCCGTTCGAGGCGAGATTCCTTGAGGCGAGATTCTGTTCGAAGGCGAGATTCCGTTCACGGCGAGATTCCGTTCGAAGGAAGATTCCGTTCGAAGCGAGATTCCCTTCAAAGCAAGATTCCCCTCTAAGCAAGATTCTTCAAGACAAGCTGCCCCTTAAAGCGAGATTTCCTTCAAAGCGACGTCGAAGAATCTTTTTGATGGTTAGGCCAGAGGAGGTTGAGTTTTTTGTCGCTGACGGCGATGACGGTGTAGCTGGCGCCGAGGACTTCGCCGTCGGCTTCGACGAGGAGGGGCGCGCGATACTGCGTGCCGTTGAGGGGGCGGCAAATCATGCGGGTGACGGTTACATATTGGGGAAAGGGCAGGTTGCCCCAGCCGCTGTGGCCTTCGCTTTTGCCGGTGACGAGGGCGTGAAAGCTGGCGTGGCCGAGACCGAGGCGTCCGGTGGGGGGGACCCAGGCGACGCGGAGCCACGAGGCGAAGGGGTCGCCGCCGGGACGCCAGCGATTGATTTCCGAGACGTGGGTGGCGATGGCTTCGCAGGCTTCGACGGTTTGCGTGGCGCCGTCGGTGTGGGTGAGATCGAGCTGAAAGCTCTGGATGGGGTGGTCGATGAGGAGGTGAAATCCTCCGATGAAATAGGCGAGGCGGCCGCCGCGGCGCTTGCCCTGGCCGGTGGGGGCGAGGTTCATGAGCGCGGCGTGGACGCCCATGCCGGCAGCGATGAAGAAATACCAGCTGCGCATGCGCTTGTGTCCGGTGGGATTGAGGGTGACTTCGCCGAGGGAGACGGCGCGGGACTGGGAGCCGAGGAGGAGTTTTGCGGCGGCGAGCGGGTCGCGGGGCATGTGGAGATTTTGCGCGATGACGTTGCCGGTGCCGAAGGGGAGAACGCCGAGGGTGGCATCGGAGCCGGCGACGCCCTGCATGACCTGGAAGACGGTGCCATCGCCGCCGCAGACGAGGAAAGAATCGAAGCCGGCGGCGACCGCATCGGCGGCCTGCTGGCCGGCGGAGTGGGCGGAGAGGGTTTCCTGGAGGTGGACGTCGGAGCCGTAGCCGCTGAGGAGCTCGGCGATCTGTTCGACCTGGGCGCGGCGCTTCTCATTATGGATGAGCAGCGGGTTGAGGAACATCATGGTGCGGCGCATCAGGGGTGGCTCGGAGGGTGGGGATGGGGGAGGCCGGGGTACTCCATATGAGAACAGTTTTAGGGGTGGATGGCTGAGGGGGATGTGAACAGTGTGTGAGATGGGGGCTGGAGAACCTCGGTGGTCAACGTTCGGTGCGCTGCGGGCGTGCATTCGAAGGCGGTGGTTGTTGGAGGTGTTTCCGCGTTGCGGCTTCGTGCTGCTATGCTCCGAATCATTCTGATGGTGTGAGGTGCGGTGCATGGTTCCGCGGCTGATGGTTGCGGCTTTGCTGGTCGGGCCTTTGAGTTTGTGCGCGCAAGCGGGGGCGCATGCGACGGGGGTGATCCACACGGCGCAGGTCGAGATTGGGTATGAGACGTTCGGTGCTAGTGGCGCGGGTGGGGCGTCCGGGCCCGCTCTGCCGGTGATCGCGGTGAATGGGGGGCCTGGGCTGTCGCATGCGTACATGATGGTGAACGATCTGTGGGAGCAGGTGGGGCGGGATCGGCTGGTGATTTTGTACGATCAGCGCGGGACGGGAGCGTCGCGGAAGGTGGCGGCGGGCGCTCCGCAGACGATGGACGCGCAGGTGGCGGATCTGGAGGCGGTGCGGGCGCATTTTGGGATCGAGAAGGTAGCGCTGGTGGGGGATTCGTACGGCGGGTTTCTGGTGATGGCGTATGGGGCGCAGCATCCGGAGCACGTGGCGAAGATGGTGTTGTCGGACTCGCCTCCGCCGTCGCTGAAGACGATGGTGCATTTGCTGCCGCAGGTTTTTCCGGACATTGAGGAAGAGGACGCGGTGGCGGCGAAGAAACTGGGCGACGGATCGGATGCGGCAGCGCAGCAGAGCCTGATCGATCATTTTCGGATGCTGTTCTACTCGCCGGAGAAGCGCGATGCGTACATGGCGAAGATGGGGAATTTGGGTTACGAACTCGCTGTGGCGCGGGCGGTGTCGCAGTCGGCGGCGGCGCTGGATCTGACGCCGGCAGTAGAGGGATTTCGTTTTCCCGTGTTGGTGATCACGGGGCGGTACGACATGAATGTGGCTCCGGCGAATGCGTGGAAGATGGCGCACGCGATTCCGGGGGCGAAGCTGTTTTTTTTCGAGGAGAGCGGACATTTGCCGGCGTATGAGGAGCCGGAGAAGTATCGGAAGGTGGTGGAGGAGTTTCTGGACGGGCCGTAACAGGAACTGGTTCGCGGGAGGTTCAGCACAAAGAGAGGGAAACCCATCTCTCTGTGGGTAAAGGCGCTGGTCCAGAGTTCTGGCGGAGCGGTAGAGCAGCTTGCGGGAAAGCGCCGCGGACGGAGTTCGGGCCGGGCTGTTTCAAAACGGGACAGGAAGTAACTTCGCCGTGAGCTCCGAATTGATTCGCGTGGATTTTCGAGTGGCCTGAGAGCACGCTTCTTGCTGTGGGGTGAACCTGGCGTCTGTATGTTTGGGAGTGGGAGGAGTCCTTTGGGTGATTCCAGAGCCGATTCGCGTGGATTTTCGCGTGGCCTGAGAGCACGCTTCTTGCTGTGGGGTGAACCTGGCGCCCGCTACGCTCGGGGGATTCTCTTTTCGATGCCTGGGAGATTGTGCAAGAAGTTCTTTCGATCCCTTGGGAGATTGTGCAATGAAGGTGTGGGGTGAACTGGCGTCTGTATGTTCGGGGGTGGGAGGAGTCCTTTGGGTGATTGCAGAGCCGATTCGCGTGGATTTTCGAGTGGCCTGAGAGCACGCTTCTTGCTGCGGGGTGAACCTGGCGCCCACTACGCTCGGGGATGCTCTGTCGATTCCTGGGAGTCTTTCGATGTTGGGGAGATCGTGCACTGAACCTCTTTCGATCCCTGGGAGATTGTGCAATGCGGCTCTGTCGACCTTTGGGAGATAGCGCAGTGAAGCGCTTGATCTTTGGGAGATCGTGCAAGAAGGTGTGGGGTGAACCTGGCGTCTGTATGTTCCGGGGTGGGAGGAGTACTTTGGGTGATTCCAGAGCCGATTCGCGTGGATTTTCGAGTGGCCTGAGAGCACGCTTCTTGCTGTGGGGTGAACCTGGCGCCCGCTACGCTCGGGGATGCTCTTTCGATTCCTGGGAGATTGTGCAAGAAGTTCTTTCGATCCTTGGGAGATTGTGCAAGAAGGTGTGGGGTGAACTGGCGTCTGTATGTTCCGGGGTGGGAGGAGTCCTTTGGGTGATTCCAGAGCTGATTCGCGTGGATTTTCGCGTGGCCTGAGAGCACGCTTCTTGCTGTAGGGTGAACCTGGCGCCCGCTACGCTCGGGGATGCTCTTTCGATTCCTGGGGGATTGTGCAATGAGGTGCGGGGTGAACTGGCGTCTGTATGTTCGGGAGTGGGAGAGTCCTTTGGGTGATTCCAGAGCCGATTCGCGTGGATTTTCGCGTGGCCTGAGAGCACGCTTCTTGCTGTGGGGTGAACCTGGCGTCCGCTACGCTCGGGGGATTCTCTTTTCGATCCCTTGTGAGTCTGTTGATCCCTGGGAGATTTTGCAGTGAAGCGCTATCGATTTTTGGGAGATTGTGCAAAGAGGCTCTTGACCCCTGGGAGCCGCTCAGATCTTTTGGAGATTTTGCAGTGAACCTCTTTCGATCCCTGGAAGATTGTGTAGTGAAGCTCTTTCCATTTTTTAGGAGACTTTGCAATGAACCGCTTTCGATCTTTGGGAGTCGATCTTTGGGAGATTGTGCAATGAAGCTATGGATGACCGGTTTGCTTCTGTTGTGTTCCCTTGCGATGGCCGCGCAGGATGCGGCTGCGCCGAAGCCGCCGGAGCCGGTGGAGCATGCGTATGTCATCCATAACTTCAAAACGGAGAGCGGGGTGGTGCTGCCGGAGGCGAAGATTGTGTATGGGACCTATGGGAAGCTGGACGCGGCGGGCGATAACGCGATCCTGCTGCCGTCGCATTACATGGCGGAGATGCACGGGTATGGATGGCTGATCGGGCCGGGGAAGGCGCTCGATCCGGAGAAGGAATTTCTGATCACGTCGGAGCTGTTCGGGAACGGGCGGTCGTCGTCGCCGAGCAATACGCCGGAGCCGTTGCACGGGCCGCGATTTCCGGTGATGACGATTCGCGACAACGTGGAAGCAGTGCACCAGTTGCTGACCGTGGGGCTGGGGGTGAAGCATCTGGAGGCCGTGATTGGGTTCTCGATGGGGGCGCAGCAGGCGTTCCAGTGGGCGGTGTCGTATCCGGATTATATGGACCGGATCGTGGCGACGTCGGGCACGGCGAAGACGTATGGGCATGGGATCGTGCGGAACGAAGGCGAGATTGGAGCGATCACGACCGACGCGGCGTTTAAGAACGGCGATTACACGGTGGAGCCGGAGAAGGGGATTGAAGAATTTGCGCTGATGTGGACGGGGTGGCTCTATTCGCAGGAGTGGTGGCGGAAGGAGTTGTGGAAGACGGATGCGAAGCCGGGGACGACGCTGGAGCAAACGATTGAGGAGTACAAGACGCACTTTATTCCGCATGCGGACGCGAACAATTTGATCCTGCAGTTGCGGACGTGGGAGAAGCACGACGTGGGGACGACGCCGCGCTTTGGCGGCGATACGGAGAAGGCGCTCGGGTCGATCAAGGCGCAGGTGCTGTATATGCCGTCGGCGACGGATTTGTATTTTCCGGTGGGCGATGCGAAGTATGAGG
>Ga0206808_1044_pt2 | contig 16773 bp, 18 predicted proteins | sample Alteio_BWOrgCont_58_FD_152899 | JGI IMG/M metagenome (GOLD analysis project Ga0206808, IMG submission 152899) | Enriched cells from forest soil in Barre Woods Harvard Forest LTER site, Petersham, Massachusetts, United States -... | ecosystem: Environmental > Terrestrial > Soil > Temperate forest >...
CCACGGCCCCTGCCCCATCGCCGAAGAGGACGCAGGTGGTGCGGTCATTCCAGTCGAGAATGCGCGACATGGTTTCGGCGCCGATCACGAGGGCGCGGTGGGCCATGCCGGCCTTCAGGTACGCGTCCGCCGTCGCCAGGGCATAAACGAAACCCGAACAGACTGCCTGGATGTCGAAAGCTGGAATACCCGGGGGGCAGCCGAGGAAATTTTGCACCCGCACGGCGGTAGCGGGAAAAGTTAAATCGGGCGTGGTGGTGGCGAGGATGATGAGATCGATTTCATCGGGCGTTATGTCCGCGTTATCGAGCGCAATCCGCGCCGCGCGCGTGGCGATGTCCGAGGTTAAAACGCCGTCCGGCACAATGTGGCGCGCGCCGATGCCGGTACGCTCGCGAATCCATTCATCGGTCGTGTCGATGCCGCGCGCGACGAGGTCGGTATTCGTGACGGGTTCGCCAGGGACGAATGCGCCAACGCCGGTGATGATGGAACGGATGGTCATTAATTATATTGGTGGATACAGGATTAATTATCCCTTGGGAACGACTTTATCATATTTTTTAAATGCCATAGATGCAGCACTTTTAACTGCATTTACGGCATATCCAACATTAAATATTTGGCTAATGGTGCTGGTACCATCCTTCGCATGCTGAAATTTTGCAGTCTTCGCTAACAGCTCACCATAAGAACCTGGCTCGACCAAGCCCAACGCCTCCCCATTACCTGGAGGAGACATTTCCACGTTTGCTTCATGATAAACATCCAAAGCCAAAGAATTAAGTTGATTAGGCTTTAAACCATTCTTTGCAGTTTGAAGCAGTCGCCCATAAACGGATTTGCTGTCTGTATCAAAACAAAAAACTTCTCCATCACGTTCGTTGACTCCCGAAAGTATTGCTACCTGATAACGCGCAGTATTTTTTTTCGAGAAAGGGGGAAATATAATAAAAGTAGCGCTGCTGATATTCTTTTGTTGCAAGGCTTTAAGTGCCTGAGATTCCAAATCAGCTTCAGTTGACTGATTAATATTTGCGTGTGTCGCTCTAATCTGTAAAGCGTTTGTGTGTAATGTGCTTGTAGATTGCGCCCCCATTGCAAAAGGTGTAAGGGCAAGTACGGTGGCGGCTCCTAATATATGACGTTTATTCATTTGATTCTCCTATAGGTTTGGAATGATGGTTTTTTATCCTAGAATCATTGGGGATTCAATAGAGAGGCAAGATTTATCAATTTACAGGGTTAAATTCGGCTTAGAAACATGAAGTTCCTGCACCAGATCATTTAGTTTTTCCTTCCAGGGCGGAAAAAAACGCTTGACGTAAGAGCGATGCGTTCTATTGAGAACGCATACTTCGGCAATGCCCTTTTCCGTCAAGAATTGGACCTCTTCGGGTGAAACCAGCAAAACGTACTTTGGATCACCTTTTTTTAGCACACAGCGCAACAGTAATCGATTTGGCATTCGAGAAAGTTCTTCGGCAATTTGGTTCGTTTGCGCTGTTAATGCCGTGGAAAGAATTGGATCAGGCATATTACGCCGCGACCACCGGCGCCGCGGTTTTGATTTCGGGCGGCAGGGCTTGCAGTTTTTCATGCAGCACCTGAACGCGCTCTGATATTTTTTCGTTGAATTGATATTTCACCAGGTCGTAGGCGACGCCGATCGCGTTGGCGAAACCGATGGCGTCGGTGCCGCCGTGGCTTTTCACGCAGACGCCGCGCAGGCCGACGAAGAGCGCGCCGTTATAAGTGCGCGGGTCGAGGCGTTTGCGGAGTTTTTTGAAGGCGTGGCTGGCGAACATATAGCCGATGCGCGCGAGCCAGGATGATTTGAAGGTGCGGCGCAAAAATTCGGTGTACATTTTCGCGGTGCCTTCGGCGGTTTTCAGGGCGACGTTGCCGGTGAACCCATCGGTGACGACGACGTCGACAGTGCCGTTGGTGATGTCGTTGCCTTCGACGTAGCCGATGAATTGGCCCGGGAGTTCGAGCGCGCGGAGTTCCTGGGCGGCGATGCGGATTTCTTCGTGGCCTTTGGTTTCTTCACTGCCGACGTTGAGGAGGCCGATACGCGGGTTTTCAACGCCGAGCACTGTGTTTGCGAATAACGCACCCATGAGGGCGAAATCGACCAGATTTTCCGGGGCACATTCTGTATTAGCACCGAGGTCGAGCATGACCGTCTCGCCTTTTAAGGTCGGGAAAAATGTCGTGATCGCGGGGCGGTCGATGCCGGGGAGCATTTTCAAAACGAATTTCGCCATGGCCATGAGTGCGCCGGTGTTGCCGGCGGAAACAATCGCATCCGCGGCGCCTTCGGCCACCGCGTTGATCGCGAGGCGCATGGAGGTCTGGCGGCCGCCGCGCAGGGCTTGTGCGGCTTTATCATCCGGCAATACGCGTTCGGCGGTGTGGATGATTTTTGTTCGACCTTTCAGGGATTTGTGTTTATCAATCAGCGGCTTGATGGCAGCTTCGTCGCCGACAAAGATAAATTCCGCCTGCGGGTAACGCACCTGGGCGATTGCGGCGCCGTTCACGACGATGCGCGGCGCGTCATCGCCTCCCATCGCGTCAAGGGCGATGCGGATGGGGCTGTTTACATTTGCTGTCATTAGAATGGATTAGCCCACTGCGCCATGTTTGACAATCTTCCAGCCGAAAATCCCGCCACCGCTTTGGGGGATGAATTCGTATAGTTGGCAATTGCGGACGCTGCGAATTGAGATGCCGTATAAGTCGCCAAAGGCGCGAAAGACGCGGCCGTGGGAGGCGATTAAAACGGGCGTGTCATGGGCGGTTAAAATTTCCGTCATGGCATTTTGCACGCGCGCGCTGAAATCGTGCCAGGTTTCGCCGTTAGGCGGATCATAACCTTGCGCGATCAAGGGTTTGATTTCGGAAAGAGGCTGCCCGACCCAGTCGCCCAGATCCTGTTCGGCGATATCCGGATGCTCATGCAGCGGCAGTTTTAGATTTTCATTTAAAATCACCGCCGTGTCGCGCGCGCGGGACAGATGGCTGTGATAAATCGCGGCGGGCGGGATGGATAATTTATCGACAATATCTATAACCGCGGCAGCTTGCGCGCGGCCTTTGTCTGTGAGCGGGCTATCGTGATGGCCGGTATAGACGTCCGCCGCATTCCCTTCCGTCTCGCCGTGACGGATCATGTAGAAGTGTTTTTGCGGGATCATCCGTCTTTTTATAATAGACGGTGCGACTTAACGAACCGTCGAACCTTTAACCACTTCGCGGTCGTCGTAATGGCTGCAATGCGGGCAAACGTGGTGCGCGCGTTTCAACTCGCCGCAGTTTTTGCATTCAATTGCCTGTACAGTGACCAGGGCGTGGTGACTGCGGCGCTGGTTGCGCTTCATGGGAGAGGTTTTGCGTTTAGGAACTGCCATCGGACTTGCTTTGGTTGAATTGAGCCGGGTTTATAACCATTCCAGCGCGGGAATGCAAGGAAAAGTTACCGAGCCTGGAGACGGCGCAAATGCTGGAAGAATAGGCTTTCCCGGGGCCGCGGTTCAGGCTCCGACAGGGCGGAAACATCCTCCTCCATGGCCGAATCTGAGGATGTTTCGGCGGGATTAGAAGCTATCATCTCCGCCGTAAGAGCTTTGGATTGGCGGATGTCCTCTGGCACAATGGCGAATTCGATTGCACCTAAATCAGGTATTGCGTTTTCTGTATGGCCATTTGTGTGACCGTTAACGTGTTCTGTTAGGGTCTGAACAGTTTCACTGATGCTTTCCGTTAGTTCAATGAGCGTCTCGGCCCCTGCCCTACGCGCGTAGGGATCGATCACCAGGCCGAAATATTGCGCGGCGATTTCGCCCATATCGAGAAAATCATCCGTCAGAACTTCGGGCTGGTCGAGGTCGAATTCAGAGACCTTTTCCCAAGCAGATAAAGTATATTCGGTTTGAAATTCTTCCTCCATGATCATCGCCATGGGCGTCAAGCTGACGGAACAAAGCTGACCATAGTTGGCGGAAATGCGGCCGTCGATGCGCACCATCTGGCCGCCCCGCGTGCGGCGATAAGTGATTTCAGCTGTCAGGTTGCGGACGTAAGGCAAATCAAAACGGTTGGCCAAGGCGGCGCACTCCCGCGCGCTTGCGTCCACGACGGCGGTGGCGGCGATGTTCGTGATTTCATCCAGGCGCGTGATGCGTGACAGCTCAATCGCCGGCAAAATTATGGACAGGGCCGCTTCAGAAAATTCTACCGTAACCGTTTGCATTGCTCCCCTGCCGGATGCCACGAGGAATCACCTTGCCCTGATTCTACCCGCGTGGTCGAGGAAAGAATCGCAAGGTATGCGTGTGAAGATTATTGGATTGATTTCACGGCTTAGCGTAGATAACTTATGGCAATGACAAAATTACGAAATTACCTTTTGGTTTTGGGCCTGATTATGGCCGCCGCCTGCACGCCCATCCAGGCGCAGCGGGGGCAGATTGTTAGCGATGATCAACTCACGCACTTGATCGTCGGCACGACCGCAAAGCCGGAAATATTGGCCGCGATCGGCACGCCGACGACGGTGGATGCCTTTGATGATAAGCTTTGGTATTATGTCGGCGAGGATACCAAACAGGTCGGTATTCACCCCCCCAGCGTGACGGACCGCCGCGTGGTCGCCCTGACGTTTGATGAAAATGGCGTATTGCAAGATAAAAAAGTTTTAGGGAAAGACGCCGCCCAGCAAGTCGCCATGGCTCCCGGCGCGACGAAGGTGACCGGCCAGGAGCCCACCGTTGTACAGCAGCTGATTGGGAATGTCGGGCGATTTGAGGATAGCGGCACGGCGAAAAAATAAAGTGTGAAAAAATAAAGCTGGCACCGCCGCCTGAAATTTTATATGAATAGGCCTGATGCGGGTGTAGCTTAATGGTAAAGCTCCAGCCTTCCAAGCTGATCATGAGGGTTCGATTCCCTTCACCCGCTCCATTAAAAAGTTCCAGAACATCCCAGGATGTCCTAGAACTCCATTAAAACAGCCAAAAATTGATAAAATGAAGTACCAAGGCGACCCAGGGCATCCCTTGACATCCGGGGTATTTAGGGATAATTTTAGGGGTAGTCACCCACCCCGCTGCACTGGTTACCCCTAAAATGGCACGCACCGTCAAACCTCTAACCAACACGGAAGTTAAGAACGCCAAGCCGCTTGGAAAGCCCTATAAGCTTTTTGACGGTGGCGGCTTGTTTCTATTGGTTAAGCCGAATGGCTCGAAATGGTGGCGTTTGAAGTATCTCATTGATGGCAAGGAAAAGCTGTTGTCGATGGGAGTTTATGACGATGTTTCCCTGCAATCCGCCCGTGAGCGGCGCGACGAAGCCCGGAAATTATTAGCGGCTGGGGTTGATCCGGGTGAAAACCGCAAGGCAGTCAAGCTCGCCCGGGCAGAGAAAAATGCTAATACCTTTGAGGTTATTGCGCGAGAATGGGCGCAGAAACAGTCTAAAGTTTGGACGCCTCGTAATAAAATCAAAATTACAAACTGGCTGGAAAAAGATCTTTTTCCATGGTTAGGCAATCGTCCAATTACTGAAATTAGCGCAGTTGACCTCAAGCGCGCCTTAGAACGAATTGAGAGTCGCGGTGCCCAACATATTGCGCACAGAATCTTGCAGACTTGCGGTCAAATATTTCGGTATGCAGTCGCTTCTGGCCGCGTAACACATAACCCCTGCCCCGATTTAAAAGGTTCGCTGGCTCCTATCCGTAAAAATCACTACGCGGCAATTACTGAGCCCAAATTGCTTGGGGATTTCTTATTTGTTATTCGCGGCTATCAAGGGGAATATTCTACCCGCATGGCGTTACGGCTGTTGCCCTTACTTTTGCTTCGCCCCGGTGAATTACGGTATCTTGAGTGGTCGGAGGTAGATTTTGAAGCTGCACAAATCAACATCCCTGCACATCGCATGAAAATCAAAGACAATGGCGCACATGTTGTGCCCTTGTCCCGTCAGGCGACAGAAATTCTGCGTGAATTAAAACCACTGACAGGCAGGGGGCGTTTCCTATTCCCCTGCTCCCGCACCACCTTGCGCCCGATCAGTGACAATACACTCAATGCAGCGATGCGTCGTATTGGCTTTCCGAAAGAAGTTGTTACGGCACACGGTTTTCGCGCCACAGCCCGAACGATTTTGGATGAAACCCTGGGCATACGCCCCGACTTTATCGAACATCAGCTTGCTCACTCAGTGCGTGATCCCAATGGTCGCGCCTATAATCGAACAGCACATTTAGCTGAGCGTAAAAAAATGATGCAGACTTGGGCGGATTACCTCGAAAGTTTGTCTCAAAGTACGAAAAGTGCTGCCTGATATTAAGAGCAGCTAAATGACCCTCCCTATGAAAGTAAAACCCTGCAAAAAAACCTTGCAATTAAGGTTTTGGCTGGGGTAATCTTGAGTAGTCGGGGCGGTAAAAGCGCCCGGGAACGCATAGATCACAGACTTTAGGGGAAAATTATGGCAAAACAACAAACAGTTTTGAAAATTCAAGGTGGTTACCAGGTTGATGCAGAACAAATCATCGCAAAGGGCGGTGTGGTGTTGCAGGGCGGAAGATTTCAGGTAGCAAATGATGACGTCGAAATCATTGGCCTGGACGGGCGCAAATGGAAGCCGGAGGTTGTCGCCGCAGCTAACCAGGCCGTTGTCCAGACTCTTGCAGAGGGGTCAATTGATCCAGCAATGCTAGCTATCATCTACCAGATGATGGAGCCTGTTGCTAACGGTGGCCGATTTGAAAATGAAGGCCCTTTACAAGGTCATTTCCGAGTTGATGTTCCCAAAGAGGGCCTGACATATATTCTAAGACCTGAAGACGAGCCGGGTACTTATAACTATCTCCTTAATGGCAACTCAAGAAGTGTTGATACACGTGTTGCGGAAGTCAATCGAGCAGAACCAGAAGCGTGTCACGGATTCCCTCCTGAAAAACCCATGACGTCGCCTTTAGCAGAAGTGATATTTGGCACTCCTGGTAAAAGAGCCTCTGCTGCTATGACTAATATCAGAGGAACTTTGCCTCGTGACTGGTACCACCTGCTGTCCGCGCCTGAGGATAGTGGCTCGCGGTACGTGTGGTCGGACGATGGCAATCAGCGCAACCACCACCGGGGCCTCGATAGTGGTGGTTTGCGGTTGGCCCGGAGTGTACCTACGCCGCCAAGCCCGCAGGGCTAAGGCGTAGTTAGTCATTTAATCATTTGGTCATTTAACGGCGGCGCGAAGCGCCGCCGTTAATTTTTTGGCTAAGTTTATTTGGAATCAGCGCGATCCTATTTTGATTTTCGTGAGAATAAAATGATGTCGCTATTTTAAAATAAAAGCGGAAATATTTTTTGTTGGTTGCATATAAAATATTTTGCAATCGTATTAGTTGATACAAAAATTTTACGAAAATATAATTTTCCAATAAAATTTTTCTCGACTCATGATATCCTGAACTTGTTAGTTTATGACGTATTGTTTGTCTTGAAGGGCTGTAAAAAAGCCTTTTTCGCATCAGGGTAGTTGTTTGCATTCAAACCACTCGCAAAAGGGGAGGCGGATTGTGGCGCAGTATCAACATTTGCCGATTTACAAACAGACTTACGACATCCTGCTGCGCACGATGACGGCGACAAAAGAATTTCCCCGTGAATATAAATATACGCTGGGACAGAAAATGAAAGATGAGTTGACCGAGTTAGTGATTGCGATTTATCGGGCCAACAGCGCGGTGGATAAAGTCCGTCACATTGAATCCATCATGGAACGTGTTCAAGCTATTCAGCTTTTGATGCGTCTCTCGCACGACATGAAAGTTTTAACCCGCCGCCATTATGCGGCGCTGGCAGAAATGACAGACAGTCTGGGGCGGCAAGCTCAAGGCTGGTTAAAAAGTTCGGGAAGGGGGAAGCCAGAACGGGCATAGGTCACGGCCTTGCCCGGTGAGCATATTCATCTCGGATGGCGGCGGTATTTATTTTGTTCGCGGAATAAATACCAAAGTCCTATTTTCTCTGGCTTCGGCTGGGGTGTGATGGGAGTTCTTACGAATGAACATTCGTTTGTAAGAGTAAAAGATCGTCATCGTTGCGCTTGCGGTTCGTTTGCTGCCGCTGCTGTCCGCGCCTGATAATAGTAACTCGCGGTACGTGTGGTCGGACGATGGCAATCAGAACAACAACAACCGGAACAACGATAATGGTGGTTTGCGGTTGGCCCGGAGTTGAATTCCCTCTTTCCGGCTTTTCTTAATAAGGAATGCAGTTGATGCTGAATGCAGAACTAACCTTGGAAGGCGTCTTTGACGCCTATTTTGAATGCCGTAGGACAAAACGGAATTCTATCAGCCAATTACGTTTTGAAGCTGATTTGGAAAGAAATTTGGTGCAATTATATTATGATCTTGCCGATGGCAGTTACAAAATCGGGCGTAGTACCGCTTTTGTAGTAACCTATCCGAATATTCGGGAAGTCTGGGCGGCTGATTTTCGTGACCGTGTTGTGCATCACGTGATTTACCAAGCAATTTCTCAGCGTTTCTATCGAAGATTTATCCGTGACAGCTATGCTTGCATTCCCGGGCGCGGCACACATGATGCCATGCGCCGGATTTCTGGGTTTGGCCGTTCAATTACCCAGAATTGGATGAAGCCTGCATTTTATTTAAAAGTGGATGTCGCCAATTTTTTCAACAGCATTGATCGTCAGATTCTGATTGCTCTTACTGAACGCCATGTGCATGAAGAATGGCTGCGGAAGCTTATGCGTCAAGTCGCGCTACATGATCCACGCAATGATGTAGTGATGCGTTCCCCACCTAAATTATTTGACCGCGTGCCGAGGCATAAAAGTTTGCAACATGCACCGAATGGCAAGGGCTTGCCCATTGGCAACCTGACCAGTCAGTTTTTTGCCAATATCTATTTGAACGAATTGGATCAATATGTAAAACATGACCTTAAAGCTCATTATTATGGTCGTTATGTCGATGATATGGTGTTGTTCCACGAAGACCCAGATGTTTTGAATTCGTGGTATATGCAGATGGATGAATTTTTGAAGACAAACCTTTGCTTGCATCTGCATCCCAATAAAAAACATTTAAACTACGCAGATTCTGGCATTGAATTCACAGGATTCATCATCAAGCCAGGTCGGACTTATTTGCGACAGACCAGCATTTCAAATTGTAAACGCAAAATCAGGGCATGGGAACGGCACGGTTCTTCCATTGATACGGCAACTTTGGAAAAACTTTCACATAGTACCAACAGTTATTTGGGCATGCTGCGGCAGGTGAACGGCTACAAAGCTAGAAAATTCTTATGCAAACGTATTCAAAGCTTGTTTCTGGTTGCGGATAAAGATTATACGAAAATTCAGGTGGGTTCCAGTTAATTGATCTAATTCATACGGGAGACAACCGGATGAGTGCTGATGAAACAGAGCGCATGGGTAATATCATTAAGGCGCGATTGCTCAATCTCGCTGAAAAAAGAGGTGAAGATTATAACATCGTTCTGACAAGATATATTTTTGAACGCTTCCTATATCGGCTCTATTGTTCTCCCTACCGGAACGAATTTGTTTTGAAGGGGGCCATGTTGTTTCAGCTTTGGCGTCCAATGCTGCATCTCGTGGATTTGGATTCGCTTGCCGGAAGAAATTCAGACTTTGATATTATAAGCCATAAAATTACGACGATTTGTACGACTGAAGTTGCGGAAGACGGGGTACGGTTTGATCTTAACGGACTTTCAATCAACGACATCCAAGATGGGGCGCGCTGCAATGGCAAACGGGTTAAATTTTCAGCATTGTTAAGTTCTATTCGAATCCCCATTCAAATTGATATTGATATGGGAAATCCCATCACACTTTACCCAAGTGAGGTTGAATATCTAGCCTTGCTGCGTCTGCCTCCGCCACGAATTCTGGTCTATTCACATACGGTTATCGCAGAAAAATTGGCGGCCATTATTACTATGGGTGTGAATACCCGAATGCAGGATTTTCTGGATTTATGGTTTTTCTTCACAACATTCGATGACGATCTGCAAATCATTGGAATTATAGTTGAACAGGCGTTTGGCAGATGGGAACTACCCGTGCCGTATGAAGTGCCAATCGGATTAAGTGATGAACTTGCCAATGATTTCTTGAAACAAAATCAATGGCGCGAATTTCTTGAATGCACTTTATATGGTGAGCTTCCCTGGGATCAGGTGATTACTATTATTCGGAATGCGGCAATGCGAATTTTTGCTGCTGCACGTGAATGGTTCTGATGCAGCGTAAATTTTGGATTTTTCATATCAAGGTGTTTTGTGTCTCTGTAGCGGCTCTTATTTCCTCTTGCCGGCCGCATCACGTCCTTTTTCATGAGACGCTGAAGCCGCCGCCGTGTCCGTCAAATAAAAAATCGGTTCCCCCAAACGGTTTCCCCCAATTTTTCATTTGACTGAACGCTGTGCTCACGCCTGTGGCGACTTCGGGCGCTTGCTCATAAGGACGCAATTAAGCGGCCTTTGTAAAAAGAGGAAGAGCCTATGAACACAGAAAACCAAAACACCCTTTTTCCGATGGACAATCTGAGCGTTCTACGCTTGCAGGAAGTCATCTTCCGCACCGGCCTGAGCCGTACGCGGTTGTATGACATGATCTCCAAAGGAAAATTTCCACATCCCATCAGCATCAGCACACGCACCGTTGGTTGGATTGAGTGTGAAATCGCATCCTGGCTGACCGAGCGTATCGGCATAAGCCGTAAATCTTAAGCAACTCTCAACATTGCCCTGTGGCGCTGGCAACGGCGGCACAGGGTTTTATGTATTATAACAACAAGAAACAATTCAGGCTTCAGAATTTAAACCGTATCTAACCAAAATTACCGCCTAACCCCCTTTTATTCGCTCCGATTCCGGCATAGTATCCCCCGGTCATCCACCCATGTGGGCGGGTGATGGGACTTAGAAAATCCCTTCATATCAGCGGCTGGCATCAGCCGTTATTTGGTGCATTCCCTCAAAAGTTTGCATCAAAGGATGCCGCGTTCTCGGTCTATGGCCGGGTGCGGCGGCTATGTCCAAGGCTCCGGCTTAAAATCCGTCGGCCGTTACTGATATGACGGTTTTCTAACCCCGGTCGCCAGAGCAATCTGGCGGCTTTTTTCATAACAACCTTGGGGGAAAACCGATGAATAAAGCAACTTTTGCGCTCGCCGCCGCGCTAGCCGCGGTCGCGGCCATGCCAGCACATGCTGATGATTGGGCAACTAATCTGCATCCGTATGTGGGCGCTGATTATCAATTCACGCACCTGAAATACAATAACGATTACGGCGTGGGTGGCGGCTTGGCGTTGGATGGCAACACAATTTTGGAACGCGGCCTGAATGGCGGGAACATCCACGTCGGCGTGCGCCCGGCGCAGTATTGGGGCGCGGAATTGGGTTATTTTGACACGACCAATGAAAGCAAAAATGTTGCCGCGGGAACGACAGTTGGCCCCGGTACGGTGGCCTTGGTGCCGTTGACAGGCAAAGTGCAAATGCATGGTGCGACGCTGGATGCGATGGGCTACCTGCCTGTAATCGCCAACCGGGTTGATTTAATCGCCACTACTGGACTTGCATGGGATCATCTCAAAGTTGGCTTTGGTGGCCTCGGCAGCGTCAGCAAAAGCGAAATTGATTGGCGGATCGGTGGCGGCGCGCAGGTAAACTTGCTGCCTAATCTGAATCTGCGCGGCTTGGTGCGTTACCAAACAGCAGACTTCAAGAATGTCGCTGACAATGCTTGGGTTTACACCGCCGGGCTGAATTACAGTTTTTAACCTCTCCACCAACTTATCCGCCAGCCTAAAAACTGGCGGTTTTTTCTGCTGCCACCATAGCCAAAGGAAATTGCCATGCGCTCCTATAAGTCAGGGTTCATAAAAACCCCAACTCTGATTGTTGTAATGTTAGCTTTTATACTAAGCGCATGTGTCAATAATGGACAAAATAATTACAGCTATCAGGATGTCGGAAAACCCACGGTGGTCGAATTTGGGAAAGTCGTTGCTGTCCGAACAGTGGATATTACGGGCCAAAATACGGGGCTAGGCGCAGGCGCAGGTGCGATTGGCGGCGCGGCATTAGCCAGATCAGGGGATGCCAAAGGCGCACTTTTAGGTCTTTTAATTGGCGCGGTTGCGGGCGGCATTACGGAACAGGCCATCGCAAATCGCCATGGAACTGAATATACCATCGCGCTACGCAACAGAAAAATTATCACGGTGGTGCAGGAAATTCATGAGAGCGACCCGATTTTTGCGCCGGGCACACGTGTGATTGTCCAGACCAGCGGCCAATATCAGCGCGTCCTGTCAGCCCAAGCGTTGCCGACCAAAATCACTCGGGCCAAGGGTATCAAACAGGTTGATGATGACAGCGATGATGATGCACCGGCTAAACCTGTTCACAAAAAAGTGGTGAAAAAACAGCCGCCGCCTGAACCGGACGATAGCCAAGATTCTTCTGGCCAGTAAAATTCCCGTATCCCATCAGCATCAGCACGCGCTGTGTCAGTTGTCTCACACTGGTAAATGTCTAACGTTGGATGCGCGGGTTACCTCTCACCGATTGGCGGAACTCGTATTTGATGCCCATTTCCCAGATCAAGTGTCTCGCCAGGCCCAACAGAAGCAATTTGGGTTACTCCTGTAGGCAATTCTTCGACACGTCGAAGAAGAAGGCGACCTTGCTGATAAATCTCAATTGTGGGGAAGGGTGGCTTTTTCCGCTTTTGATCAACTTTGCATTTGAGCAGATTTTCGCGAACAAATCGTCCGAATTTGAATATCGCCAACGGGCCACCATAGTCTTGCCAATTTACAAATTGGCCTTGGAGGCCAGTTGTGTTGAGCGATATAACTTCGTTAATTTCGAACACACGATCTTTGCAGTCATCATCAATAGACCAAACGGGCGAAATTACTGAATGACTGAATGCATTTCGTAATATTCGGCTGATCTGATATGCTGAAACCACATCTTGGTTAGTATGATTTCTGGTGTTTGGAAAATAGCAAACAAGAGCATCGCGAATAGCTGCACAAATAACGAATGTTGCCGTCATCTCTAGATGCGCAGCAATGATTTCTGCTTGATCCTTGCGCAATCCGAAGTCTTCGTATGTGACCTTATGCCCACCGAAAGTCCATTCGACAGGTACGTCAAGGGTTTGAACATTATTTGTCACGGCAAGGTTCACCGTGCAGGCTAACCGAAATTGCTGTTCGGCCACCATTAGCTTTTTTACGAGTGTATCGCGATCATCCATAGGGCACGATTATAGCAAGATATCGCGTATAAAAATATGCAAATATGGATCAAGATTGCAATTCAACCCTTCAACGTTTCTTCAATCTTGCCGATGCGCAGCATGATGGCCGGATGCGTTGCATAAAGACGGTCAAAAATACCCGTTGCCTTACTAAATTCCAGGTTTTTGATTTTATCCAGGAATGACAACAGACCAGCGCCATAGCCAAGCTGCACCGCAAAACGGTCTGCTTCAAACTCTTGCTGCCGCCCGACAAACAGGGTGATTAAATTCAACAGCCAGTGGCCGATTTTAGCTAAAAGCCCAAAAAATCCTGCGAACAGCATCAACACGAACGAGAACAGAACCCAGATCGTTCCTTCTTCTTTGCCGCTATGACTGGTAATGACGGCGGCTGTAATTTTGACAATCGCGCCGGATATTCCTGCGACGATCAAGGCTGGCAAACTAACCCCAAGCGCAATGCCTAGGCGGTGACTATCACCATTGTGCAGATGTGCACATTCATGCGCAATGACGGCGGCGAGTTCACTATCGTTTGCGGTTTCATAAAGCCCCCGCGATAAAATCAGAGTTTCTTTGCCCATACTAAATGCAGTGGGCAGCGGATCATCCAATATCATCAGCTTGATTGGCAAGGGCGACGATTTTAATTCCGCGAGAGCTTTTTCTTGTATGATGGCAATGGCTGGCTCAATCTTGCCAGTTTCACGTCCAATCGGTTTTCTTGCGCCGGAGAGCAGACGCAACAGCCCCTGGCCAAATGGAGAATCCATCAAAAAAGCCAAACCGCACAGGATGACAAAGGCTAATAGTGCAATGACATAGCTGATAGCAACGGCATGTGCGCCGCCATGCGTGCCATGGGTAAACGAGACACCGAACTGGAGCAGCAAATACAGCATAAACCAGTTGAACAAAAACAGCAGGGTGATAGGGATGGCACGTTTCATGAGAGTTTCACCTTTATTCTTTCTGAGCGGAATTGCCCGGCTTTGCTGATGAGGATTGCCTCGCCGTTTTGCAAATCCTGTTTGATGACATCCGGGTGAATGATAAATTCCTTGTTACGGCGGACAGAACCCATGCCCGTTGCGCCGTCGCCGCCGATCTGCGCGGTCACGTCGAACATATCCCGCGTTCCCGCCCAGGCGGCGATGGATTCTGCGCTTTCATGATCATTCAAGCGGTGACATATAATTGTATTGACGCAGTTCAGAACCTGGGCGGCAAACTCAGCGTCCACGCGCTTCAAATCTGAAAGTCCCTGCGTCCCGAATATCGCATGCACACCCTTGCCGCGCCCCATGTTGACTAAATTTAGGACTTGCTCGCCCGCGAACACGGAGAATTCGTCAAACACGGTAAAAATACGCTTGCCGGAATGTTCGCGGTCAATGACCGCCTTGATGTCATTAATAATGAGTTTCCCCAGCACCTTGGAAAAACTCGGAAACCGTAATGCGGGCAATGCAAAGTACACAACGGCATTGTTTTGGATAACATCGGCCAGATTAAAGGTCTGATCTTCTTTCTGCTCAAAGTATTTGCCCAATTCCGAATGAATTAAAAGATTCAGGTGCGCTTGCAGTCCCGTAATATCTTTGCGCTCATACTGACCAATGCGCTTGGCCCGCGCTTCCAGCACCGGGTTTTTGATTTCGCGCACAACTGATGCCAGTTCGCTATAATCCAAACATTCGACCACGCGCTTCAGATTATAAGGTTTTCCGCTGGCCTGTAGAATTTCAAAGGTGGTTTGCAAGTAATCTTCCGCAATCGAGCGGTAATAGTCACTCTCCCATTCGTCCTTCAGGCTGATAATTTTATCCTTCAGCTCGGTATAACCACCATGTGCGAGGGGGTCATAGTGCCAGAAATTCTCGCAGTTGAAGCTGTAAAACGGCTTTCCGGCCAATAGCGCCTGATGTTTAATCCAGGCCGTACTTTTATCCGTAGGCTTGCCGTCCACGATAATCAAAGGATAGCGGGCAAGCATGGCGCGGCGGTAAAACCGCTGCAAGGTTACGGTTTTACCGCTGCCCGTTGTTCCCAAAACCAGGGCAAGCTGATTCACATGTTCATCAGGCATGACGCAGGGCTTGTTGCTATTGGCAGGCAACCCCAATAGCGTGCCGTCATAATCCCTATCATTCAGGTCATCGAGCGATTTGCGGATTTGTGCAATTTTGGTGGGTTTTATCGGAGCAAAGGTATCACGTGAAGATTGCCCGCGCCACAGCGCCCGCAATTTATCTTCATGCGGTGTTGACCCGTTCGGGATAAATTCCATCAGCGTAAACATTGCCACGGCAGGGAATGTCGCGGTCAAAAGATAAATCCGCGCATCCGTGCAATAACCCTTTAGCGCTTCCCAAGCATAACCATGGAATATCCATTTGATATATTGTGCGTTGTATGCCCAGCCGACGGCGAAATAATTCTGTAAGGTTATATCGCCTGGAAGAGCTACTATAATTAATGCGCTCACAATGGCAATTATCACCCCACCCCCAACCACATATTTCCAATCAATGCGAAAAACCCGTGCCAGCAAACCGAACAGCAGAATCGCAACAACGGCTGGCAGCAACTGCCACGCGCACAGCAAAAACAAGAATACCATTTGCGCTAACGCACGGGGATTGTCGTCAAATTTCTTTTTCATGACGTGATCTCCCGCAACGAAAATACCTTGATGAATTTTTTGTGGTTTTCACTCAATTTGACTTTGATGGCATTGGCCAGACGCTCGGGGCAAAAATACCAAACCTCAGCAAAATCGAACTGCGACGTGTACCATTTGATAATACTGGCCAGCCGCGCCTTGGCCTTAGAGCGCAACTCGACCTCAATGGCAATTTTTTGGTCTTTTTCCCCGCCATCGGGTAAATAGAGGATGCCGTCAGGCATATGGCCTGACTTGCCGATAGCACTTTCCTGGATCAGTTCACGCTCACTGTAATATTCAGCATTAGGGTACTTTTTACGCAAATGAAGATAAACGCCTGTAATGGCCAGCAGGTGATTGTAATTGTTCAGGTTAATCCGATTTAAAGCCGGAAGGTCAGTATAACCTGCCCCCTTGGTAGTCACCCGGTAAATCCCATGCCTGCCATTAAAGATTTTCTCATGAACCAACAGTCCCGCATTGATTAGCCGTTTCACAATTTGGTAGTTTCGAGGTTTCTTCCATCCAAACCGGACTTCCAGTTGCGGCATTTCACAAAAACCAAAGCTGTTAATAAATTGCAGGATTTCGACATCCCGCTCAGTGACCTGTATCCCCCGGAGTTCCCCCCTTGGACCAGCCCTAGAATTGTCCTTCGCCCGAACCGCAGTCATTCACACCATCCCCTCAAGGATTGTTAAAATTCTACCTTCGTACCCACCGCATTATTAATCTCAAAATCTC
>Ga0206808_1140_pt1 | contig 16773 bp, 17 predicted proteins | sample Alteio_BWOrgCont_58_FD_152899 | JGI IMG/M metagenome (GOLD analysis project Ga0206808, IMG submission 152899) | Enriched cells from forest soil in Barre Woods Harvard Forest LTER site, Petersham, Massachusetts, United States -... | ecosystem: Environmental > Terrestrial > Soil > Temperate forest >...
TCGATTGAAGCCGCCGTTAAATATAATGTGCCTGCGAATATCGTGTTGGCGGTAGCAGAATTGGAAAACGGCAAGCCGGGCCAATATGTTCGTAATGATAATGGCTCCCATGATGTAGGGCCTATGCAGTTTAACACTAATTACCTGAAAGACTTATCTGCTTACGGTATTACAGCCGAAGATGTTAATACTTCCGGTTGCTATCCCTATGAACTCGCAACTTGGCGTCTTCATAATCATATCAAATATGATCAGGGAGACATTTGGACCAGGGCTGCCAATTATCATTCGCGCACGCCTGAATATAATTCTGAATACCGCAGTAAACTGAAAACCGCCGCAAGCCGATGGGCGGGATGGCTGATGCGGCATTTTAAAACGCGAGTCGTCAATCAATCTAAACAGGAGGCACAGCGATGACAGATCAGGATGATTTGTCGGACATCACATTTGATGCGGTAGCCGATGAAACCGCAGTGTTTCTGGAAAAAATGCTCGATGCGAGTGAGTTTCCATTTGTTGGCATTGAATGCGATCCAGAAGAAGCTCTGCGTGCCGGAGCATTTGCAGAAGATGCCCTGAGTGAAGATGATGCGCTAGCCAGCACCGATGACAAGGTGGCCTGACATGACGGCAGATAAAAAGCCCTTCCACGAGCGTGTTGCTGAGCAGTTGATTGAACAGCTCAAACAAGGGACTGCGCCGTGGCAGAAACCCTGGGTCGCGGGCGCAACCTTCTTGCCATTTAATCCCATCACGCAAAAACGCTACAAGGGCATCAATACCATCCATCTTATGATGCAAGGGCATAGTGATCCGCGCTGGGTCACTTACAAACAGGCAGAAGCGGAAGGCTGGCAAGTCCGGAAAAAAGAACGCGCCACTTCTGTGCAATATTGGAAACTATCGGAGTTGCAGGACAAAACCGATACGAACGGAAAGCCAATTCTTGATGGTGAAGGAAAACCCATCCGCGTTGAAGTCACGCTGGAACGGCCACGGGTATTTTTTGCTGCTGTGTTTAATGCCTCTCAGATAGAAGGTATTCCCGAGATTGCACCAGCAATTGCACACACATGGAATCCAGTTGATCGCGCCGAAACGATTTTAAAACATTCGGGCGCGAATATCTGTCATGGTGAAAGTAGCGCCTTTTACCGGCCATCCACGGATACCATTCATCTGCCTGATAAAGACCGTTTTAAAAGCTCGGATGGTTATTATGCAACGGCATTACATGAATTAGGCCATTGGACCGGTCATGAAACCCGCCTCAACCGCGATCTCAAACATCCCTATGGCTCGGAAGGTTACGCCAAGGAAGAATTACGCGCTGAAGTGTTCAGTCTTATTTTAGGCCAAGAATTGCAAATTGGCCACGATCCCACACAACACGCTGCCTATGTGCAGCATTGGATTAAAATAATTCAGGGTGATGTTTTTGAGATCTTCCGCGCTGCATCTGACGCGGAAAAAATGCAGCATTATGTGTTGCAGCTCGAACACCAACAGGAACAAACCCGCAGCCTATCAACCCCGGAGGAGATCATGACCGCACCCGTTGAGACGACATATGAGGAAAAGACCTATATTAAGGTGCCTTTTCCCGAAAAAGAGGAGGCTAAAGCGCTTGGCGCGCGCTGGGATCGGCAAAAGCAATCCTGGTATATCCCAGAGAAGATTGATGTGCTGCCATTTGCCAAATGGAATATGAGTGAAGCAGCTGAAGTTACAGCGGAAAAACCCGCAGCTGCGCCAGAACAAACTAACCGTCCGTCAGATCAAGATAATCGTCAGTATCTGGTTGTCCCATTTCGGGAAAAGGCGAATGCCAGAAGGGCGGGCGCATTGTGGGATAAGGTTGCTAAATCCTGGTATGCTGGACCCAATGCCGATATGGCGCAGCTAAAATCCTATTTGCCCAAAAATAATCATCAGCAGCAAGCCCCGGCGTTACCACCCAATGAAGAATTTGCCGATGCGCTGCGCAGTTTTGGATTTAACGTCGCGTATCCGCATCCCATTATGGATGGGAGAAAACACCGCGCCCAAGTCACTGGCGATAAAAAGGGTGAAATGGCAGGTTTTTATGTGGGTCATCTCGATGGTCATCCGGCTGGCTATATTAAAAACAACCGCACCGGCCAGGAAATGAAATGGCACAGCAAGGGCTATCACCTTGATGAAAAACAAAAGGCCACTTTCCGTGCAGAGACGGTAAAAAAGCAACAGCAGCGCCAGCTTGAACAGAAACAGATTGAGGAAAAAACTGCTGAACGCTGCCGGTTAAAAATTGCCGACTTACGGCCTATTGTGCAGGCAACGCCCTATCTGATGGCAAAAGAAATTCCTGCTGCGGCCGGAATTTATACCAACGCCAAAGGCGAGGAAACCTATGTTCCTGTCCACGACGAAAATGGGAAAATCTGGTCGATACAATATATTCAGGAGGATGGCACCAAACGCTTTGCCAAGAATAGCCGCAAGGAAGGCTGTTTTCATGTCATCGGCGGCATCGATAGTTTGGATAAGATTTCCACCATTATTATTACCGAAGGTTATGCGACTGCCGCCAGCATCTCGATGGCATTACGCCTGCCGGTCGTAGCCGCCTTTGACAGCGGCAATCTGCCCCATGTGGCAAAAACGTTGAGGGCAAAGTTTCCTGACAAGCCAATTGTGATTGCAGGCGATGATGACAGGCACCTTGAAGCCACGCAAGGCCTCAATCCTGGCAGGCTTAAGGCTGAAGAAGCTGCAAAAGCAGTTAGTGGACAATGTGTTTTTCCGCGTTTCGGTAAAAAGGAAGTTCAGGATAATCCGAAAGGCTTTACCGACTTCAACGACCTGGCTGTTAAAAGCATATTCGGCATAAGCGGCGTTCAGCATCAGATCGCGCCGATGTTAACAAAATATCAACGCGCAGAAAAACAAATCAAGAGAAGTGTTTCAAGATAAGTCACATACTTTTACAGGAGATCATCGAATGGAGAAACGTAACAACGCCGTCGGGCCGCAAGTCAGAGCTGCCGCGGGGCAGCAAACAGACCGGAATGTTAGGATAGTCTTTGCCGCCGGTTCACTCATAATAGGTCTTGTTGCCGCCACGCAGATGTTCGCCCATCAATTTGCTTATCAAGAAGCACTCGGCGCGTCATTTCATCATTTTTATCCACCCTGGAGAATTATTGAATGGGCAATCTGGTATGCCAATGAATTTCCAGCGCCTGTCCGCAGTGCTGAAATGTTCGGTTTTGCAGTTACCACGATGCTGATGATTTTCAGTTTCTTAAGCATCATCTCTGGATCGCGTAAGGTCCGCGCCAGTGAATTTCTTCACGGTTCAGCGCGTTGGGCTGATAAAAAAGATATCAATGACGCCGGTTTGATTGATAATGGCGGCGTATATGTCGGCGCATGGCGCGATAAGAAGGAGGGCTTTTATCTCCGCCATAACGGTCCCGAACATGTACTCTGTTTTGCGCCGACGCGCACCGGTAAAGGCGTCGGACTGGTTATTCCCACCTTGCTTTCCTGGGAACAGAGTGCAGTCATTCTCGATCTCAAAGGCGAGCTTTGGCAATTAACCTCCGGCTGCCGCAAGGAAAAGTGGAATAATAAAGTACTGCGCTTTGAGCCCGCCAGTGCCACAGGCAGTATTTGTTTCAATCCCCTGGAAGAAATCCGCCTCGGCACTGAACATGAAGTAGGGGACGTGCAGAACATTGCCACGCTGATTGTTGATCCCGATGGCAGAGGCCTTAACGATCACTGGCAGAAAACCTCTCAGAGCTTGCTGGTAGGCGTCATCCTGCACCTGCTTTACGTATCCAAGGAAAAAAACACAATACCCACTCTAGGTATGCTCGATAAAATGCTGGCCGATCCTGCCTTGCCGGTGGCCCATTTATGGGAGAGCATGGCCACGAATACGCATTTGGAGGGTTGGCCCCATCCCGTTGTGGCCGCGGCTGGACGTGACATGGAAGACCGCGCAGGAGAAGAAGCGGGAAGTGTGCTTTCCTCTGCGAAATCATATCTTGCATTATACCGCGATCCTGTCGTTGCAAAAAACACCAGCAAATCAGAATTCCGTATCCGCGATTTGATGAACGATGATGATCCGGTCAGCTTATATATTATCACGCAGCCCAATGACAAAAACCGGTTGCGGCCTTTGGTCAGGATTCTCATGAATATGATTGTCCGGCTCCTTGCCGACCGGATGGAATTTGAAGACGGTATGCCCAAGCCCCATTACAAACACCGCATGCTCATGATGCTGGATGAATTCCTCAGCCTCGGAAAATTGGAAATCATGCAGGAGTCTTTAGCTTTTATCGCCGGTTATGGGATTAAATGTTACCTGATCGTGCAGGATATCATCCAACTGCAAAGCCCTATTATTGGTTATGGCCGGGAAGAAAGCATTACCTCTAATTGTCATATTCAGGTCGCTTTCCAACCCAACCGCATTGAAACCGCAGAATATTTATCCAAGCTCACAGGCGTGACCACAGTTTCCAAAGAGCAAATTACCTCCAGCGGTCCTCGTATTAATCCTTTCCTGGAGCAAGTGTCACGCACGATGCATGAAGTTCAGCGCCCTTTGCTTACGCCTGATGAGTGCATGCGCATGCCAGGGCCGGTTAAAGATCGTAAGGGGATGATCAAAAAGGCTGGAGATATGTTGGTCTTCTGCGCGGGCTTCCCCGCGATCTACGGGCAGCAGCCGCTTTATTTCAAAGACAAGATTTTTCTAGCGTGGTCGAAAATCAAGGCACCTAAGGTAACGGATATTCTAATTAACGATGATACTGCCAAGAAAGACCCTGATGCCGGAAAGGACAAAGACGCCGCATGAGGAAGCTCGTTAAAATTATACTTATAGTAAGCTGTTGTTTTACAGCAGCGGCCACGATAGCGACATTGGAGGGCATCCGGATCAATATTACCAAAAGTTATCCACGCGGAATCTACCAGATGACTGATGCTCCGATTACCAAAGGAGCCATGGTAATCTTTTGCCCCAATCAAAATTCAGTTGTCGAGGAGGGGCGCAATCGCGGTTATGTGATGGCTGGATTTTGTCCTGGCGGCACGGGAGCCATGATTAAGAAAGTCTTTGCAGCGCAGAATGATAGGGTGGAGATTTCCCGTGCTGGCGTTTTTGTGAACGGACAACTTCTAGCCAATAGCCAACCGAAAATGACAGATTCCGCCGGTCGGATTCTTCCGCACCTTGAAACAACCATTTCCGCACTTGATAAGCGGCATGTTTTGTTGATGTCGGACTATAGTGCTAAATCGTTTGATGCGCGTTATTTTGGGCCGACGGATAAGTCGCAAATCATCAGTGTTATTCGTCCTTTATGGACATGGTGATGGGGGCGAAGCGTTGACCAAAACATGTAAATCCTGACTTGCAGAGAGGATGTTATTACTAAATTAAATGTTTTTTGAGGAAAGTCTTACTTGTTCAGAATGGTGTTGATAACATCACCCATGAATTTATGGTCAATTTGCGTTTTATCGAGCCCAACGATATGACTGTCATGCTCAATGACCGGAACGGCATAACGGCTGTCATAAATATGCTCAAAATAAGGTCTCATGCGCTGCTTGCGCTCACGGTACTCAGGGTCGTTATATCCCATCGTTTCAATCACGATCATGCGGTGTTTGACTTCTTCGCCACGGGCACGCAAAATAAAATCCGGGATGCAGACCTCCCGCGGCTCATTGTTCAAGGTTGGACCAACATCGTGCAGGGGTTTCTCGATGGTCATGGTGACATGAAACTCATCTTTCAGGCGATCCCTGAGTTTAATCAGAATTTCTAGAGTCCTGCGCTCCAGTTTGCTATCAACCAGCATAAACCTTGTCCAGTAAGCACAAGGATGTGCATAGGCTTTGATCATTTCAATTTTATCTGAATATTTATCAGGCTGGCCTAGCAAACCTATGACAAGGTAGGGACCGCGATGCAAACTGATATGCTCACCAAAAACACTTAATTTGCCAGCTACGGGAATTGCTTCGCCCTTTTGAGGATACAGGACATTATCTTCAATGCGTTCAAAGACCTCAATCAAAACACCTTGGGCTCTTTCCTTCATGTGAATTTCAGACTGAAGATTTTTAATTAGGCGGTAGTAGCCATTCAGAGATAACGCCATATAATCAATTAATTTTCTGCTGGAGGTTATCATGAGGCCTCTCGCCGCTTCTTTGAGGGCGTCATCCTGGCGGTAATGCTCGCGCGGATCATCATTTTTTAGGATTCCGTCCTGCGGCATAATATCGAGACCGCCTTGATGCAGTAAATGCATCATAATTTTAGCTAGTTTGGAGCGGTCTTCATTTTGTGAGGAGCGATCTGTGCCAGCGGCTATGGGGGCATAGTCGGTGTCATCCTTAAAATTAGGGAGTAAATTGAGTATTCTAGACGGCTTTTTATATTGATAGGATGAAATAACATTATTTTGTTCTACCGCATCCTTAAAGAAATCGCATTCGTCCTTATGCGGAGTTCCTGCATCGTCCGGTTCTCTGCGGATGAATCTACCCTCGACTAAAAATAATTGGGGCGGACGCCCATCCTTGGGGCCGCAGTCACAGTGAAAACGCCGTTCATACTTGTAATGATATGCGACAATCTGCTCCCCGGCTTTCCGAAACTGTTCTTTGGCGTAGCGGCCAAACGCCAAACGCACATATTTATCCTCATGTTGAGATAAAGGGGCGGCCTTGGCGGGATCAGGGCTAGTTGCGTATTTGAGCACTAGCCAGCCTACCATATGTCTCCGTCAAATTTTAGACAGTATTATAGGAGTTGCCCCCTCCCTTTCCCTCTATTTTCTCATGGACGAGGCCTGTGGGAGATTTCTTGGAAACGGACATTATCACAATTCGTGAGCGTGCTGCCTATTTGAAAATGGCAGAAAAGACACTTTATATTGGAGGTGCAGCAATTGGAAAAACCGCAGCGGAGGAAAGAAATTTCTAGACGATACTTCTCATCGTTAAGTTTCCGCCTAATAAAGGCAATATTTCTCACTTAATGATTGAATTATTGTAATGGATGCTTACCAACAACAGTGCTCGTCTTCTCGTAAGAGAATAAGAAAAATTCTTGCTTATCTCAGGATAACACGTCAACATAGTAGACATGTCTTTCTTTGACTTTGAAAAACAGCCCATCCGGTCGTTTTTTTGCACTGCTTTTTTGGTTGTTGTGCCAGAATTCTTCTGGAAACTTTTTGAACATGCGATCCTAAATTGGATCGATGATAAAATTGCAGAAAAATTAAAAATAGTCAGTCCCTCTGCCCAACTGGTTGTCGATTTTCTTATTAAATGGGGAGTTCCGATTATTATTTTAGTTTTGGTAACCATAATAGCATTTATCTTAGGGAAGAGAAGTGTGAAGCCTAGTCATACAACGCCTTCTTGCCATCCGCCCCAGTCTTCTGATCGCCCAATGTTTGAGGCAAGGACTGAAGGTAAAATTAGCGCTCGTAATTCTCAGCTTCCTTCTCATTTACCTTTTACGCTAGCGAGAGCAGAGACGGGAGGGCAGATTAATATGGATGGTGTAACATTTGTTGTGGGTAAAAACGAGCAAGGGTCTTCGGATCCTGTTCGCAATGCAATGATGGAGAGTCTGCATCAGAAACAAAGAGTTGCTCTTGGCTTGGAGGTAAACCCAAAAGCACTCCAAATTGAAATTGGAGAATCAGGACCATTTATGGCGACCGGAAGGGGAAATATTCCCCTTTATTCCATCAAACGAACATTCAGTATTAAGATAGAAAATGTTGATAAACGGCGGCCTATTGCTGGCTGTAAAATTTATGTTATGAGTATTGATCCTCAAGAATATGTGGGGCCGTGGCTTCTAAAAGATAGCTTTGATTTAGCCGCAGGCGAACACATTTTTGTACCGTTGGTGACGTATGGGGAAGCTAGAGATATTTCTAAAACGCCAGCAGGCGATACATTTATGACTATCCACGCTCTACAAGCGACACCCAAGCCATCATCTGGCACAAAGCATTTGGTAACATTAAGGGCAACATCACGCGATACAGCACCATGTGAATTACAATGCAGTCTATGGGTGAACGATGTAGGAAGATTAAAAATAGAAAAGGTACGTATCCCATAGCATCTTGGTGGGGGCGAATTAAACGGCTTTTTGCTTTATTTGTTGAGGAATAGTGCTGAACAGGACGATGACATCTTGCAGATAATGCCTTGGGATTATATCAATAGTTAGGATGCCAGTCTTGGTTGCTGGCCAAATTGATGAATAGCTCCATCGGCTTTTTCAAGGAACCCTATGCGATTACACCCATCATTTTTTGTGCACCAATTTAGTTCCTCTGAACGGTTGGAAGAGCTGCAGGATAGCCTTGATGCCTCAGGTCGTGCAGCTGATGTGTTTCAAGATTTTGATACGGGAGGGACCGGTTCCACATATATAGGCGTCTTGCTGAATTCTGCGGGTAACATTACTCATGTTTGCCGATTGCAACGGAAGAAAACTGCTGGAGTGGGGTTAAGGTCAATATCTTTTAATGAAATAGAAGAGATAACAAAATCTGATGCTGAATTAATTCAGACAGCTATAAAATCATCGTTTCATAATCGGAGGAAGGTTAGAGAATTTAACTCTGGTTTAAAACTGACTAAAAGTGAAAACGAAAAAACAATAGCCTATATTGAGAAATATAACCCTCTACTTGCGGATCGTCTATACGCAAAGGGTCGAGCAGACTTACGCCATTTGCGCAAATATACGGACAAGGAAATTGAAACATTGGTGTTGGAGCGGGACGCTCTAGGTGCGGCAATGGATTTTGCTTTAGATAATCGTGAGCAATTACGAGTGACCACTTCTCCAGTCGAAAAAGTAGATAGCTTCTTGGCGCTGGTAGACGCCGTAGGAAGCATTGAAGATGAGTTTATTATGTTTGACATGGTTCGATTCCCCGACATGAAAAAATTGGGCGCCACAAGCTCCAGAAGGGCAACGTTTGTTAGTGGAGGCAAAAAACTTGATGTCATCCATGCTAATAGAAATAAGCTGGAAACAACCTATGGAGCTGACCTGATATACTATCACGCTAATTTTGGTTTTCTCCTATGTGTGCAATATAAGATGTTAGAGGAGACACCTAATGGATTTTATTTCCGTCCGGATGCGGGCTTTCACAAGCAGTTAACAAAGATGCAAGAGATTGAGGAGAGTACCCAAAAGATTTCTTCATCTCATTCTGAGGCTGATTATCGCCTTCATGCAGGCCCATTTTTCTACAAGTTCGTTTCACGTCTAGAAAAAAATCTGGCAGATAATGCATTATGCCCTGGCCTCTATATGCCAATGGATTTAGTAAAAGAGTTGGTTTCAGCCAGCCCTTCCATCGCAATAGGTAGAAATGACAATCAGGCTACACGCCATTTTTCTAACTCAGAGTTTGCCAGTATAGTTTCTGGGGGATGGGTCGGTTGTCATGGCACTCAAATACAGATATTTGAAGAGCTTATAAGAGCGTCACTTCATGCGGGAAAATCTGTGCTCGCCGCAATAGGTGATGAAAGGCGGTAAATTATATATAATTAACCCAGATCAAGGATGTTTCTAACCAGATGTCATCATCTTTAGATGCTATTGCTAAACTGTAATCAATTTGTGGCGAGGTATAAAACAACTGCCACATGTCGGTTGTCCAACAGCCGGATGCTGGCGCATCCGCGCCATAATCATCACCATCAAAAGTTGTAATTAAACTCACGCCAGTAGTTTTTGATATCGCTTCTCTTAATGTCCATATACGGTAAAAAGCGGATATCCCATCACGGGCGACTTCCTCGCGTTCGCGTGGGCCAAAGGCATAATTAGCGAGAGCTATAAAATCCCTCCCTTGCCAATATTCAACGTCAATTCCAATTGGGGCTTCCTGTGATATAGCGCAGGCAATTAATCCTTTTGTATGGGAAAGGGAAATATGAGGGCCTGCTTTGCCAGTTACTGTAATTGCATATGGCTTACCATTCGGGTCCGAGCGGATGTGCCAATCACTGATGCCTGTTGCATGGGCCAACAGAGCGCGCATAGCAGACCTAGCCACAAGAAAATCATGTCGTTTCGCCTCGTTGTGGCGTGACTTGACTTGGGTAAAGTCTTCAGCGGTCGCCCACTTGGTAATTAGCCGTTTTGCGTCCGCATCTTTGCTGGAAACCGTTGTTATTGTTACCATTATTCCTGCCCCGTAACAAATTATACTATTGCATGCCAGCGAAAATAAGTCATAGATTTATCGCAATAAGGGCAATAAATACTGCTCAAAAGTTAACCAGGGGAGATGGCTATGATCCGAAAATTCAGCATTATTCTTATGATGGCAATGGCTGTTACCGCCTGTCATCGTGTGCAGCCCGTTTATAACGTTGAGGGGGATGCTATTCCCGCAGCTGCACAACAAAAACTTTCTTCTGAACAGGTTGGTAAGATCATACGTAAAGCTGCATTGGCAAAAGGATGGTTAGTCAAAGAAGCAAAGCCTGGATTATTGCATTGTACGCTTGAATGGCGGGGGCATACTGCCGAGATTGATATCGCGTATTCGAGAGAAGATTATAGCATTGAATTAGATTCTTCTGAAAATTTGAAAGAGTCAAACGGCAACATCCATTATAAATATAATAAGCGCGTGCAGGAACTTCAGGCAGAGATTGATAGAAGGCTTTCTCGGGCCGTATATAAGTAAAAACGATGAAGCCCGTCAGTTTTCGTCTGCATGGGTGGGAAAGTTGGGCACCGCACGATAATGCTGAGAAAGCAATAGCCATACCCACGCTTTTGCGCAGGCGCATTACGCCAATTGGGCAAAAAGCCTTGAATTGTGCATGGGAATTACCGGAGGCAGCGAATGCACGTATAATTCTTTCATCGCGTCATGGCGAATTTAGCCGCACGTTATCTTTGCTAGAAGCAATTATAAGCAAAAGCGATCTATCTCCGGCAGATTTTACCCTGTCTGTGCATCATGCTTTAATTGGCTTATTATCTATTGTTCAAAAAAACCACAAGGGGCACACGGCGATTGCATCCGGCTCGGAAAGTTTTTGTTTTGGCTTGCTAGAAGCTGCGGCATGTTTGCATGAAAATCCGAACGAGTCAGTTGTGCTAATTCATTTTGATGATTTGCTGCAAGATTCTTTTGCTGAATTTAATAATCCAAATGAACAGCCGATTGCCTTAGCGCTGGCATTAACAGGCGTAGGGGGAAATGAGGAATTTCAGATAGATATTGAACCAAATTCAAGTTCAGTACCTTCAGCATTACACGCTCAGGATTTTCTAAAATTTGTAAGTAGCGATGCTCGTGAATGTTTATCAGTGGGTGAAAATCAGAAGTGGCGATGGACCCGTAATGCAGTGGCTTAGATATACCTGGCTCTTTCTTGGAAAACTTGGCGCTCTCACTTTTATTTTCGTGGGTGGAGGCCTGCTTGCGACAACTATTTTACCTTTGTTGGCATTATTCCCCGGCAAAAAGTATGATCGCGCTCAGTCCGTTATTCGGATGATGTTTCGTTTTTATATTTACGGACTCCAATTCCTTGGCATGATCCGCCTGAATATAAAGGATGCACATAAATTTAATGAATTCGGGGGCAAGATGGTTGTCGCTAATCATCCTTCATTGCTCGATGTGGTTATGTTGATGGCACTTATTCCCAATGCTCAATGCGTTGTTAAGCATGAACTGTGGAACCATTTCTTATTGGGTGGTTTAGTCCGCCGGGCTGGCTATATTCGCAATGATCTTGTTATCGAAGAATTAGTAGCAGCGTGTAAAAACTCGCTTGATGCTGGGCGTTGTCTAATTATTTTTCCTGAAGGAACGCGCACGCCACCGGGCGAATTGCCAAAATTTCATAAGGGATTTGCAGCTGTGGCCATATTAACAAAGCCGCTTATCCAATTGGTTTTTATTACCTGTACGCCGCCCTTTCTTTTTAAGGGGGAGGCTTGGTGGCATGTGCCGCCGCAAAGGCCAGTTTTTCATGTGACTATGGGCGAATGCCTAGACATAAACGCCCTTTCTTCCTATGGTCAGCCCGCCATAACAGCGCGCAGCCTTGTAAAATCATTGGAACAACATTATGCAGCACGAACAGACTGACAGGCTTGAGGCCGAACTCAAGGCGCTCATTATCGAAGCATTAAAACTCGAAGATATCACGCCCGAACAAATTAAGAGCCATGAGCCATTATTTGGTGAGGGCCTTGGGCTTGATTCAATCGATGCACTTGAACTTGGCGTTATCCTTCGCAAACGTTACGGCATTAAAATTGCAGCTGTAACGGATGAAGTCAAAGAGCATTTTGCCAATATCCATAATCTTGCGCGTTTTATTGAATCTCAGAAAGCAGGAAACGCATGAAGCCCGAAGAAATTCTACAAAAATTGAAAGATATGCTGTCGGAGTTGTTTGAAATTCCACCTGAGAAAGTTACCCCGGAGGCGAAGTTATTTGAGGAATTGGGGCTTGATAGTATTGATGCTGTTGATCTGGTTATCAAACTACAACAGCTTACCGGAAGACGCATAGCACCAGAAGATTTTAAATCCGTTCGTACCGTCGGTGATGTTTTGGAATGCATTCAAAGGTTGTTGACGACAAATGAAGCGGCTCAGGCTTAATTGGTGGCTTATTCTCGCCTCTGTAGGCGGACTTGCTTATCCACTATTTGTTTATTATGGCATCACGACTATTCCGCCTACCGCATTAGTATTGGTTGGGCTGGGTTTAATCGGGATACGGCTATTAGGATTGCGCCAGACTGATAATACAAAAACTTTCCAGCTGGCTTTTTTGATCGCAGCCGTTGTGCTGGCGCTATTATTATTCTTAAATCCTCTTTTAGCTGTAAAAGCCTATCCTATTATCGTTAGTCTCTCGGTATGCACCATTTTTGGCCTTTCGCTACTTTTTCCACCAACATTAATAGAACGTATAGCCCGCATTGCGGAGCCTAACCTTCCGCCAGCTGGCGTAATATACACACGCAATGTAACCATTATATGGACTATCTTCCTTTTGCTTAATGCTGCCGTATCAGCTACAACGGCATTGTGGGGAACATTAGACCAATGGACATTATGGAATGGCTTCATTTCATACATCCTAATGGGCAGTTTGTTTTTAGGTGAGATGATCGTGCGGCGGATTGTACGCCGATGATGCTATCAAATTTACTAATTGAAGGACACCCCGCCGATTATCCTGTAGCGATACGGCACCGCCAACTCGTCGCGTTTAAACAGTTCAAGGCTGATGTCACAGACGCTGCCGCAAGATTTAAAGATTACCGCAAAACCGCTTTGGTTTGCCATGATAGTTATAACTTCATGGTTGGGTTTTTTGGTTTATTACACGCAGGTGCTACAGTCGTTCTGCCACCAAACAATACCGCTGAGTCATTAAATCTTTTAAAGGATGAATTTGATTCATTGGTTAATGATGCGGTCGTTGAAGATAATAAATCTAAGGCTGCCATTTTAACACAAATTGACCCTGCCCGACTTTCATTACTTTTTTTAACATCGGGCACCACAGGCACCCCGAAAAAGATTTCCAAAAGTTTAGAAATGTTGGAGAAAGAAATTCTGACACTCAATGCTTTATGGGGCAATAAATCTGGGGGCGGACCTATTTTTTCTACAGTGTCACATCAGCACATTTATGGCTTAACATTTAAATTACTTTGGCCGCTCATGACGGGTCGCCCATTCATATCTGAAATGTATGATCTATGGGAAAATCTTTTAAATGAATTGGTGCCTAATGCTGTCATTATAAGCAGCCCAGCCCATCTTAGTCGATTAGGCGGCCTTGATGCTATATCCCCTGAGCAAAGGCCGCAGCAGATTTTTTCGGCTGGTGCCCCATTATCATTGGAAGCTAGCCAGCAGACAAAACAGATTTTTGGTTGCTATCCCACAGAAATATTTGGAAGCACAGAAACTGGCGCTATCGCAACGCGCTCACAGACAAGCAATTATATGCCATGGAAGTTGCTGCCAGGCATTACAATGCGCAGTGATGATGAAGGCCGCTTAGCCGTATGTTCGCCTTTTATTGGTGATGAATGGTTAGAAACCTCGGATATTGTTGAGGCGGTCGCGGATGGCTTTCATTATTATGGCCGTGCCGACCGTATTGCCAAGATTGAAGGTAAGCGTATTTCGCTTGTGCAAATTGAACAATCTTTGACGCAACTATCATTTATAAAAGCCGCAGCAGTCATAGTGATAAATGAAAAGCAAGATCGACTTGGTGCGGCAATTGTATTGAATGAAGAAGGAATCAAAAACCTAAATGAGCTTGGAAACTTTCGCTTTGGGCGATTGCTTCGAAATAACCTTGCCAAAATTCATGAAGCCGCCGCTATTCCACGCCTATGGCGCTTTGTTAAAGAACTTCCTGTGCAGGGTTTAGGCAAGCGTCGTGATGCCGACATCCGCGCTTTATTTAGTGAGGCTGCATGAAACTTCCAAATATTCTTGCAATTGATTCATCCAAACAAAATGAAGTCAAAATTGATATCGAATTGTCTTCCGATTTGGAGGCCTTTGATGGTCATTTTCCTGGCAATCCTATTTTGCCTGGCGTAGTGCAAATTGATTGGGCGGTGCGTTTTGCTGCCATCCATCTTAGAATTGTAGAATTATCAGGAAATAATTTTCAGGCAAAGTTTCGAGATATCATCCGCCCTGACACTCCGCTTTGCCTAACGTTGCAATTTAATCATTCCAAAAACCAAGTTTCATTTACCTATATGTCTGGGGGAAATATAATGTCTTCTGGCCAATTAAAGATGGCAGCAAAAACATGAAAATTTGTGCGATCATTCCCAGCTATAATCATTATAAGGCAATTGGTAATGTCGTGGCTCGACTACACCAGGCAAATTTACCAATATTTATTGTCGATGATGGCAGTGATGAACCCGCAAGGTCTATTATTACTGCGCTCGAAAATGCAGAGGAACAAATAGTTGTTCATAGATTGGCGAGTAACCAGGGTAAGGGAACCGCAGTTATGGCAGGTTTTAATCTGGCTATTGCTGCTGGTTTTACGCATGCCGTGCAAATTGATGCAGACGGCCAACATGATTTAGATGCTCTGCCACAGTTGTTAAAGCTGGCTACTGAAAATCCGAATGCACTTATTAGTGGCCAACCCGTATATGATGCCTCAATTCCTAAGGGCCGGAAAATTGGCCGCTGGATTACCCATGTATGGGTTTGGATTGAAACCTTGTCCCTCCGCATTACAGATAGCATGTGTGGCTTCAGGGTTTATCCGCTTGCAGCCGTTGAAAAGCTGATGGCCAAAGAACCCATCGGCTCCTACATGGATTTTGATACAGATATTATGGTGCGGCTGTTTTGGCGCGGTGTTGCGCCCATTATGCTGCCGATAAAAGTCATTTATCCGCCTGATAATACTTCAAACTTTAAACTTTGGCTGGATAATTGGCGCATTACCAAAATGCATACGCGTTTGTTTTTAACAATGCTTTTGCGCTTACCACACATTCTCATGCATCGACCGCCACAAATAGCGAAGTCAGACCATTGGTCTAGTCTGTCAGAGCGCGGTGCATATTGGGGTCTAAAATTTTGTGCTTGGGCCTACCGTTTGCTAGGACGACAAGGCTGTAAATTCGTCATGGCCCCCATTGTTTTCTATTTCTATTTATTTGGATTTCAGCAGCGCCGTGCTTCAAAGGATTTTTTGACGCGCGCCTTAAAGCGGCCTCCAAGTTTTGCAGAAGGTTATCACCATCATATGAATTTCGCTATGCGAGCACTTGATGTCTTCATTGCTTGGACAGGTGGGATTTCTCAAGATATGGTTGTGCCCGAAAATTCTGCGGAACTGACAGAGATGGTAAGCAATCCGCGTGGCGCGTTAATTATTATTTCCCATATAGGGAATATGGATATTTCCCGCGCTGTATTGGACAATAAAACCCGTGAGCGCATGACGATATTGGTGCATACCCATCATGCTGAGAATTATAATCGCATATTACGAAAATTTCGCCCCGAAGCAGCGGTAAATATGTTTCAAATATCGAACATAGGGCCGGAAACTATTATTGATTTGGGGCAGCGTATTGAGCGAGGTGAATGGATTGTTATTGCAGGCGACCGAACCTCTGTACTCAGCAAAGAGCATAGGATAGCAGTGCCATTTTTGGGCGAAGATGCTCCCTTTCCGCAAGGTCCATGGATATTGGGGTCGCTCCTAGAGTGTCCAGTATATCTATTGTTTTGCATGCAAAAAGAAAAACATTATAGCCTGACCATGGAAAGATTTGCCGATAATATCGAGTTACCGCGCAATAACCGTGCAGAAAAATTGCGCTCTTATATTGAGAAATACGCGGCACGACTTGAGCATTACAGTATGCAATCGCCATTCGAATGGTATAACTTTTTTGACTTCTGGGCAAAATAGCTATGATAACTACCGAAATAACCTTAACTGCGCAGTTCTATGATCTCGATCCTATGGGCGTGGTTTGGCACGGCCATTACGCGCGTTTCTTGGAACAAGCCCGTTGTCAGCTTTTGGATAAGATTGGTTATAATTATATTGAAATGCAGGCATCAGGCTTTATTTGGCCGATAGTTGATATTCAGACAAAATTTATTCGCCCCATACGTTTCCACCAAAACTTTA
>Ga0206808_1141_pt1 | contig 16695 bp, 12 predicted proteins | sample Alteio_BWOrgCont_58_FD_152899 | JGI IMG/M metagenome (GOLD analysis project Ga0206808, IMG submission 152899) | Enriched cells from forest soil in Barre Woods Harvard Forest LTER site, Petersham, Massachusetts, United States -... | ecosystem: Environmental > Terrestrial > Soil > Temperate forest >...
GGCAAACTCCACCGCATGCGTACCGTCGCCATGTAAACAAAGCGTATCCGCTTTCAATCTGATCACCTTCTTGTTGGATGAGATCACCTGCTGCTTGTTTACCATCATCAAAGCCTGATCAAGGGATTGTTTTTCGTCAGAGATAAGGGCATTCGCATCAGAACGAGGTGTGAGCGAGCCGTCGTCCTGGTAAGTCCGGTCCGCAAAAACTTCCGAGGCGTATGCTAATCCCATCTTTTTTGCGGCAACAACCATTTCGCTGTTGGCAAGCGCGAACAGGATAAGTCCGGGGTCAAAGTCATGCACGGCATTGACTATTGCTTCCGCGAGAGCGGCGTTCCGGCCGGCCATGTTGTACAAGGCGCCGTGGGCTTTCACATGGTTCAATTTGCCGCCAGTTGCCTTCACAAAAGCATGTAAAGCCCCAACCTGGTAAAGAACCATTTGGTAGGCTTCTTTCGGCGTAATTTGCATTTCGCGACGGCCAAAACCCTGCAGGTCGGGTAAGCCGGGATGCGCGCCGATGGCGACATCCTTTTTGATAGCCGCTTTAACTGTCATTTCCATAACGGCGGGATCACCCGCATGAAAACCGCAGGCAATACTCGCCGACGAAATATAGTCAAGCAACAATAGGTCGTTGGGCATCGGGTAATTCCCAAAAGCCTCACCCATATCACAATTCAGATCAATAACCGCCATCGTTTTTGTTAAGTTCTATTATTTAATTTTAAACGGATCATATAAGTCATTTGATAGGCCGTGTTATATATATTCACGCACCACACCGCACACTGCCTACCGCCCACTGACAACTCACCACTCACCTTTCTATAAAGTTAGCTATATTTCTGCTTCACGCCGGTACGGGCCTTGTCCAAATCAGCAACCTGTTTTAAATACAGCCTTTCTGCGTCTTTCAGGCTGATCCGGCAGAAGCTTAGCTCGTCGCCTGGCTTTAATTGGGCGCACAGGGGCATATCTACGGAGGCGACTTGCGCTATTCGGGGATACCCCCCGGTCGTCTGTGCATCGGCCATTAACAGGATTAGCTCACCGTCACCCGCTACCTGTACCGTTCCCGGAACCACGGCCGTAGAAAGCATCTCGTCCCACCTTACCCTGCTCATCTTCGCACCCTGCAGCCTGTAGCCCATACGGCTGCTGTTATTTGCAACGGCAATTTTCCCGGTGAAAATGTGCTGCTTTGATGCATCGTCAAACCAATCAAACTCCTTCCCCGGTATCACGCGGATGGTGCACCGGTCAACCGGTAAGAATGCGCCGACTGCAATTTGCCAGTTGGGATAATTTATTCCCTCTCCTGCTAAACTTTCCACTATCTGCCGGCTTAGGGGCGATAATGCGGGCGAACTGTTTAATTCATCGTCCTCAAGCAGTGCGCGCCCATTTATCCCGCCGATTCCTGCCGGAATATAGGTGCTCCTGCTGCCAAGCACTTCGGGCGCATCCCAGCCGCCGGCGACCGCCACGTATGACCGGAACCCATCCGGGTTATGCTCCAGGTAAATCTCTGCACCTGCCGGGACGAAAACCGGCCTGCCCGACGGCAAGTGCCGCCCGCCCGAGCTTAGATAAGCCCCCTCGCCCGACCAGGCAAGCACTATATCCTCCTCAACTTTAAACGAGGCGCCGCTTTGCGTAAATTCACTCACCGCACAACCCGGGTCGTTCCCGACTGCTATATTGGCTATTTGTGCTGATAACTGGTCCATCACGCCTGAAAATGGTACCGCATCCGAGAGGTAGTTCTTTCGACCCATATCCTGTACGGTGCTCAACAAGCCCGGCTTTAGGATTCGGATCTTCATCAGGCGCTATAATTTTTAAACTCTTCGGCAGATATCGGCTCAAACTTTACTGTATCCCCCGCTTTCAACAACGACGGTTGGCTCCGGTTTGCATCAAATAGCTTAACTGGTGTCCGCCCGATAAGCTGCCAGCCACCCGGGGTTATCAGTGGATAAATTCCGGTTTGCGCACCCGCAATGCCCACTGACCCCGCAGGGACAATGGCTCGCGGTGTGGCCTTTCTTGGGGATTCTAACAGCGGGTTTAAGCCGCCGAGATATGCAAACCCGGGAACGAAGCCGATCATAAAAACAGTGTAAGTAGCTTCGGAATGCAGCGTTATTATTTCAACAACAGGCAATTTTTTTGTTTCGGCGAGTTCGGTTATATCCGGTCCGTACTCCAATCCATAACATACAGGGATGCTAATTACTTCTGCCGCTGCATCAACCGGTGGCATTTCATTTTCGGTGTTTAACATGCGGAGATAGTTGCAAACTTTGTCGAAACACCCAAGTCCCGGCAAGGAGCCCTGGCCGATAACGATCACAGGATCAAAAAAAACAGTTAGTGAAGCATAGGCAGAGACGGTTTGATACAGGCCCGGAAATGGTTTTTGCAACAATTGCCTATTGAAACCGGTAACGCACCGAAGGATGCCTTCATCGATTGAATTGCCAAACTCAACGGTAACGGCATATTCACAAAGTGGGTAAATGACGAGTAGTTCTGTAGCGGCAATATTTACCATCGATCAAATTTAACCAATTAAAGCAAATTTACCGATAGTTCGAATAGCGGACAATTTACGGCGTATGATCATTGGAGCCGGTCAATGATGCGGTTTTACCTCTGTTCTAAAAATAGCTAAACCCAGGGAACACGATGTGAAAAATATTCCACCAACCGCCTTCGTTTGACATATACAACTTAAATGGGCCGACTTTACGAATGGTTTCCCCGTTCTCTAAAACGGCATCATATTTAACGGCTCCTTCAGCATGACCAATTCCTGAATCCCCGTCCAGCTGAAAACCGATATCGATAATTTTGTAATCACCGTCATTGAACGCAACATAGGCGTCAAATACCAGCTTGATTTTCGCCACAACATCGGCTTTGCTCAATATGGTCCGGTCGGGTAAAATAAAGTGGCTGGCCAACTCCCAGCTGCGCTCATTCAAACTGCGTTCAAACCATTCAGTTATAAATTCTTTGGCGCGATTTTCAATATCCTTTTTGTGGTTGGGATGAAATTCCTCGTAATCAAAACAAGTCATCATTCCGGGTACCGGTAGGAAGGTGGTTTCGTGGTCAAATAATTCTTCGGTTATAAATTGATATTTTGTGCGGTTATCGACCTCATCGCCGAAGTACACATTGATGCTTTTTTCATCTAACAGCGCATCTAATTTCTCTAGTTCTATTTCAAGTGCCTCGTCTGTTAACTCATCTGCCCGTACGAATTGGGGCTTGCCCAACAAATCAAATACCAGCACCATTTGTCTGCTGGCAAAATTTTGCTCGAATGCCATTACATTTTTAAGGAATTCATTTTCCATTCCGGGATCGAGGTCTGGAGATGTGAATGAAGTTGCGCCTGATTCGGCTTGCAGTTTCAGCTTCATCAATTCATTTTCCATTCGGAGATTTTCTTCCGGATCGTCGCTCAACGGAAGGTCGGGTGTTTCGTTTTCCATAAGGCTTAAACTCAAATATCTAAATAATCTTGTTAACTCGCAAAAATTCGGTTATACATAAAACTTTTAATTAATTTGTTTAATTTTAACGTTGTTATAGACTGGTAACCCTCATTTTAATTTATCTTATGCGGCGGTATTTATACCTGTTCGGGATCGTGTGCGCAGGTGGTGTTTTGGCTTTTTTTTATACATGCAATCGCTCACCCGTAAACATAGACGAGCAAATGCCCGATGTAGTGAGCTATAACTTTAATATCCGCCCCATTCTTTCTGATAAATGCTACAAATGTCACGGGCCCGATGCCAGTAAACGGCAGGCCGGGTTAAGACTTGATGATCCGGCGAGCGCTTTCAAAGCCCTAAAAGACGACCCGAATGCCCATGTGCTCGTGCCTGGAAGCCCGGCAATGTCGGAGTTGTTCAGGAGGATATCCACCGGCGACACATCCGAAATGATGCCCCCGGCCAATTCGAATCTCAAAAGGCTCACGCCGCACGAAGTCGACCTCATCAGAAAATGGATAAAACAGGGCGCCAAATTTGAAAAACATTGGGCTTTTGTCCCGCCGAAATCGTCCCCGGTGCCGGAGGTAAAAGACAAAAGCTGGCCCAGGAACCCAATAGACAATTTCATCCTGGCCAAACAGGAGCAATACGGGCTTACGCATAACCCCGAAGCCGACAAGGAACGCCTGCTGAAACGGCTTTCATTCGATCTTACCGGCCTGCCTCCTACCCTCGACATGATGGACAGGTTTTTAGCCGATAAAAGCCCCAACGCCTATGAAAAAATGGTGGATGAGCTGATAAGCAGCCCCGCTTACGGCGAGAAGATGACCTTGCACTGGCTGGACGTTTCCCGGTATGCCGATTCGCATGGATACCAGGACGACAACTATCGCAGCCAGTGGCCCTGGCGCGATTGGGTGATACATGCTTTTAACGAAAATTTGCCTTACGATAAATTTATCACCTGGCAATTAGCCGGCGACCAGATACCCAATGCCACGAAGGAGCAATTACTGGCCACTGGCTTTAACAGAAACCATAAGATCACCGAAGAGGGCGGTGTTATCAATGAAGAATACCGGGTAGCCTACGTCACCGACCGCACCAATACCTTTGGCAAAGCATTGTTGGGTGTTACCATTGAATGTGCGCACTGCCACGACCATAAATACGACCCCTTTTCTCAAAAAGAATATTACCAGCTCTTTGCCTTTTTTAACCAGGTGAAGGAACCCGGCATACAATCCGTAGTGGGCGGCCCCGAAACCTATGCAAAAAGGCCGCTAATGCAGGTGACCAATGAGGATGTAAAGGGTATCCTTAAGTTCGTGAACAAACAGGACACCAATAAGCTCATCGTATCCGTAATGGGCGACAGCGATGCGTATCGCAAAACCTATATTCTGAAACGCGGCAACTACGATATCCATGGCGACGAAGTCTTCGCGGGCACCCCAAAAGCTATTTTGCCCTTTGACGACAGCTATCCTAAAAACAGGCTCGGGCTTGCTGAATGGCTTTTCAACCGAAAAAACCCATTAACCGCCCGTGTGTTTGTTAACCAAATATGGCAGGAGATATTTGGCCGGGGCATCGTAAAAACTTCCGAGGACTTTGGCAGGCAGGGAAACCTGCCTTCGCACCCCGAGCTGCTCGATTGGCTTGCAGTTGATTTCATGGATCATGGCTGGAACATCAAACGGCTGGTAAAACAAATGGTAATGTCGGCCACCTATCAGCAATCGGCCGTGATCTCCGCTGCAGCACTACGGACGGATCCCGACAATATATACCTGACGCGCGGCCCCCGCAATCGCTTGCCTGCTGAATTGATCAGGGATATGGTATTGGCCAGCAGCGGCCTGTTAACCCGCACCATTGGCGGGCCGAGCGTAAACCCCTATCAGCCGCCGGGACTTTGGGAAGCTGCCACCTCCGGTCGTGGCCAGCTGGCAAGTTACAAACAGGTGCATGGGCCAAACTTGTACCGCCGCGGCATGTACACGCTTATCAAAAGAACAGTCCCACCAGTTGAAATGGCCATTTTTGATGCCAGTAACCGTGATCAATGCGAGGTGCGGCGGCTGAAAACCAACACGCCGCTGCAGGCTTTACTGATGGAAAATGATCCGACCGTACTGGAAGCTGCCAGGGTTTTGGCGGCTAAGCTTTTGCAGGAAAACAGCAAAGCCAGCGATAAAATTTATAAAGCCTTCCGGCTGATCGTTTGCCGCAAGCCCACGCAGCAGGAGCAGTCCATTTTAAGTAATTATTATTCCACCGAATTGACATCAATGGACCCCAAAACGGCAGCAAAAGTGCTGAATGTGGGTGAATACCCGATACCGGCTCAGCTGGACAAAGTGACATTGGTCGCAATGATGAAAACCGTTGACCTTATTTATAACCTGGAGGAGGCTATTACAAAATCCTGATGCGATGGAAAATGAAACTTTAGAACACAGGCTAAATATTAACAGGCGAAAGTTTTTATCGAAGCTCAGTCTTGGCATTGGCGGCGCTGCTTTGGGATCGTTGCTGATCCCCGGCCTGTTCAGTGGATTAGGCTCCGATAGCGACAGCGACTTCATTCCCGGCCTACCCAACTTCGCCCCAAAAGCAAAGAGGGTGATCTATCTTTTCCAGGACGGCGCGCCCTCACAATTAGAATCATTCGACTATAAGCCAAAGCTCCGCGAAATGATGGGGCAGGAGTTGCCGCAATCCGTAAGGGGCAGCCAGATACTAACCGGGATGACTGCCCAGCAGAAATCATTTCCCCTTGTAGGTTCCTTTTACGATTTTAAGCAATACGGCAACTCCCAGGCATGGATAAGCGACCTGTTTCCGTACACAGCTAAGATCGTGGATGACATTTGCATCGTCCGTTCTATGTACACCGAGGCGATCAACCACGATCCGGCCCTCACCTTTTTTCAAACCGGGGCGCAGCAGGGCAACCGGCCGAGTATGGGCTCATGGGTAAGCTATGGTCTCGGTAGCGAAAATAAAAACCTGCCCGCCTTTTGTGTTTTGCTTTCCAAAGGGAAGGGCAACGGCCAGGGTGTTTACTCCAAGCTGTGGAGCAATGGGTTCCTGGATTCCGTACACCAGGGTGTGCAATTCAGCAGCGGCGAAAGCCCCGTTTTATACCTCAACAACCAGGATGGGATTGACAGGCGCGACAGGCGAAAAATGCTGGATAAGCTCGCCGAACTGAACGATATCTCCTATAAAGAATTCGGCGACCCGGAAATAACGACCAAGATACAGCAGTACGAGATGGCTTACCGCATGCAAACCGCAATGCCCGAAATTATGGACGTTTCCAAAGAATCGGATGATATTGTGAAAATGTATGGGCCCGATTGCCTGGTGCCCGGCACTTATGCCGCTAATTGCCTGCTGGCCCGCAAACTATCCGAAAACGGGGTGCGGTTTATGCAGCTTTATCACCAGGGCTGGGACCAGCACAGCAACCTCCCCCAGGAAATAGCAGGACAAGCCAGGGATGTGGATCAAGCCTCGGCCGCTTTGGTAACCGATTTGAAACAACGGGGCCTGCTCGACGAGACGCTGGTTATTTGGGGCGGCGAATTCGGGCGCACAAACTACAGCCAGGGCAAGCTGGAAAAAGCGAACTATGGCCGCGATCATCACCCGCGCTGCTTTAGCCTGTGGATGGCAGGGGGCGGCATTAAGCCGGGCATCGTTTATGGCGAATCGGACGAGTTTGGCTACAACATCGTAAAAGACCCGGTTCATGTGCATGATTTTCATGCCACAGTGCTCAACCAGCTCGGCATCGACCATAAAAAACTCACCTTTAAAAGTCAGGGTCGCCGTTACCGCCTAACGGATGTGGCCGGCAACGTGGTGAAGGGTATTATAAGTTAATCTGTTACCAAAAACCCTGCGAGGGTAATTCTACGCAGCCTTTGTGGTTAACTTTTTCCTTTCTTCCTGCCAATATGCAACGACCCCATTGTAAAAATTTAGCGCCCGCCTTATCAAAAATCGTTTTGGGCTCAAACTTTTGCCATTTTAATGGTAATTTGAGCCCTTAATTTAGTATCCAATACACTCCATGAAAAAAGTTCTATTCAGCATTATTGCCTGCTCTTTGGCCGCGGCCTGCTTTTCGCAGGACGTAAAAGAAAAAGCCATTTTTTATGACATATCCTTCCCCAATGCTGTCCACCACGAAGCACAGATCGTAATGACGATAACAGATCCTCCGTCCTCGCGTGAGTTCCGTGTTTGCATGAGCCGCTCATCTGCGGGCCGCTATGCCACACATGAATTCGGCAAAAACGTTTACAATGTTACTGCAGCCAACGTCGACGGCACGCCGGTTACGCTTAAACAGGTCGAAGGCGATGTTTACGAAGTTGGCGATGATCATGGAACGGCCGTGCGGATAACTTATACCCTTTACGGAAACCTGACAGACGGCACTTATACCAGTATTGACCTAAGCCACGCGCATTTAAATATGCCGGCAACTTTTATGTGGGTGCCCGGGTTAGAGCAACGGCCCGTAAAATTTGAGTTTAACGACCTTGACAAATATGGCTGGAAGGTTGCCACGCAATTAAAGCACGATGGCGACAATGTATATAGTGCCCCGAACCTTCAGTACATGATGGATAGCCCCACCGAGCTTTCAAATTTCAAGGAATCCAGTTGGGACGTGGTGAACACCGACGGCAAAACCGAAAAGATCAACTTAACAGTTCATTCCGACGACCCTCAGGCTGTCATCGACAACTTCGGCAAGATGGTAGCGAAAATGGTGCTTGAGGAAAAAGCGGTGTACGGTGAATTGCCAACTTACGACTTCGGCCAGTACACCTTTTTGGATGACGTTTACCCAACCGTTTCCGGCGATGGCATGGAGCACCGCAATTCTACCTGCATCGTACAGCCTATTGACAAGGTGGAAGGAAACGAGGTGCGTTTGCTCAGCACCTTTTCGCATGAATATTTCCACAGCTGGAACGTAAAGCGCATCCGGCCGAAATCCCTCGAGCCTTTTAACTTTTCGCACGCCGACATGAGCAGTGAGCTTTGGTTTGCCGAGGGTTTTACCCAATACTACGGCGAACTGCTGCTGGTGCGTTCGGGCTTTCACACGCCGGAGGAGTACACCCGCACCCTGGCGGGGCTTGTGAACAGCGTGCTGAATACGCCAGGCGCTGCAAAATACCCCGAGACACAAATGAGCCGGTTCGCGGTTTATGCCGACGCGGGCGTTTTTAACGACCCAACTAACGAAAACAATATTTTTACAAGTTATTATACTTATGGCGGGGCAACGGCCCTGGCCCTCGATCTGCGGCTGCGAAGTGAGTTTAACCTCACACTCGATGACTATATGCGCACCGTTTGGCTGGATCGTGGAAAGGTAATGAAACCCTATACCATCCCCGATTTGCAGGCCGACCTGGCAAAAACCACCGGCAATGCCAAATTCGCGGCAGAATTTTTTAACAAATACATTTACGGGATAGAAAAGAACGATTACCAAACACTTCTGGCTAAGGCAGGGCTTATTCTCCGCAAGGCGCAGCCCGGCAAAGCCTGGGCTGGCCCATTAACAGGCGCCAGCCGCAGGGGTCGTTCGGGGCAGGCTCGTGCAAGCGGAACTGAAGGTCTTCCGATCCTGACCAGCACGCTCGTCGGAACGCCGGTATATAATGCCGGCCTGGATGCAGGTGATGTGATCCTGAAGGCCGATGGCAAAGAATTGAAAGACGAGCAGGCTTTTGAAGACATCGTCGCTTCAAAAAATGTAGGTGATAGGCTGGTGGTCGATTATAAAAACCGGACCGGCGCACATCAAACCACTATTACGCTCGCGGAAAACCCTTACCTGGAAATTGTCACTTACGAAAAGGCCGGCCAAACGCTGACCACCGAACAACAGGACTTCCGGAACAAATGGCTGTCGTCAAAAGTGAAGTAAAAATGAAAAAGACGCTGTTAACGCTTTGCTTTATGGGGAGCACAGTTGCCTGCTTCGCGCAGGACGTGAATAAACTCATCCTGCAAAGCGACGTAACCCGGATCATCGGCACATTGGCCTCCGATGCCATGCGGGGCCGCGCAACCTTTACACCCGATATTGAGCGCGCTGCCCGTTTTATCGAAAGCGAGTACAAACAGATCGGTTTAATGCCGCTGCCGGGCGATGAGGGCTTTCGTCAGAACTTTAAGCTTACCCGTATGTCGCCACTAAAAACACTGGTGCAGATAAATGGCAAGCTGATCCCGGAAGACAGTGTTTTCGCCAGGACAAAGCTATCGTCGCTGGAGTGGTCGAATAACAAAGAAGTTGCGTTGGAGAGTATCGGGGCGGGAAAAAACTTCGGAACCGAATTCAGAAACCTTTCGCGTAGCGGGAAAAAGATGGTCGTATTTGTGGATCCGGAGTTCACCGCGTCGTTTAACCGGCTTAGGGACATGACCCAAAAGGGAACCATCGTACCCAAAGGGGACGACACCTCGGCGGTCGTATTCGTGCTGGGCAACCATAATGATCTCAAGTCGTTCCAGGTTTCTTATACCGCAAAAAAAGAAGAGTTGCCGCTTTTTAACGTTGCGGGTATCATCCCTGGCAAAACCCGGCCAAATGAATATGTGATCTTCTCGGGCCATTACGATCACCTGGGTATTCTTAAAGCCGTGCAGGGCGACAGCATAGCCAACGGCGCAGATGACGACGCTTCCGGAACTACAGCCGTAATAGAGCTGGCGCGGTATTTTAAAAAGTTGAACAACAATGCCCGTACGCTGGTATTCGTGGCGTTCACGGCAGAAGAGATAGGCGAATTCGGCTCCCAGCATTTCGCAACAACGGTCGACCCGGATAAAGTGGTTGCCATGTTTAATATCGAGATGATCGGGAAGGCGTCGAAATTCGGCGAGAATTCGGCGTTCATTACCGGTTTTGAGCGCTCTGATTTCGGGCCGATACTCCAAAAAAATTTAGCGGGAACCACCTTTAAATTTTATCCTGATCCATACCCCGATCAGAACCTGTTTTACCGGAGCGATAACGCTTCGCTGGCAAAAGTGGGCGTTCCGGCGCATACCATTTCAACAGACCAGATCGACGTTGACAAATATTATCACACAGTGAAGGACGAGATCAGCACATTGGATATGGCGAATATTACCTCAACAATCCGCGCGATTGCCTTAAGCTCCAGAACGATCGTTTCCGGAAAAGACACGCCAAAAAGGGTTGAAAAGGAAAAATTATAATGGACACTGAAACCCACATCGTACCGGCTGCCGCCGTTAAAGGCATTGCTACCGGCCTGTGCATGATGGCGTTCTTCACGCTTATTTGGGCAGGCATCTGCTTTGGCGGCCTGAATGGCACACCGTATTGGTTTGCGCCGCTGATCTTCCCGCTTTTCAGTGTTTGGTTCGTCATTAACGCGGTGAACTTGTTTAAGAAAGCTAAATACTTTCCAAAGCTTACGTCGGAAACCGATATCGCTGAAGGAAAAAGAACGGGCAAATGGTTCGGTATTATCTTCGGCGCGGAGGGTCTGGGCATTTTTATCGGGATAAACATCGTCGTCAACCTCGGTTATCCGGATTTGGTTATCCCAACGCTGGCACTCGTTGTTGGTTTGCATTTTTTCCCGCTGGCAAAGGTTTTTAAACGAACGCTCGATTATTACCTGGCGACTTGGTCGACCCTAATTGCATTATGCGGCTTTTGGTTTACACTTCGCCATATCATGCCGGTAAATTATGTGACCGCCTTTGTGGGCGCCGGCATCGGGGTTGCAACAACTTGTTATGGGATTTTTATGATCCGGGCAGGCAGGAAGGTGATGAAAAAGATGTCGTTGGTTACAAAAGGCTAAAAAGCTCTTTACTACCGGTTGGTGGTGATACATTGACGGGGATGAGTGAAGTAAAGTCCCGAGGGATGCTGAACAAGTTTCCGATCGATAAAAAATTTTGTCATTTCGACTGAGGTACGAGGGAGAAATATTATGCATCTGACAATACCGTCTGCACAGCCGCTGGTATGGCGTATAAGTTTTTTCGCTTCGCTCAAGAGATAGTTCTCCCTACGATCGAAATGACAAAGTTTTTTAGGTTGTCATCTATTAACACAACAAGGATTGACATAGGATATTGCGACCGTTGAATTGCGAGCAGTATCTCGTCATCCTCGTTTTTTCACAATTCCTTCCGCATCACAAAGTCGTTCATCCAATACGGGCCAATTGGAATATCCTCTTCATACACCACCGCAAAGCCCATCTTTTCATAAAAACTTTTGGCTTTATTGTAGCGGTTCACATTCAGGTCTAATAGGTGTTTTCCGGCTTCAAGGGTTTTTTGGATCACCGCGTTGATCAGTATTTTACCATAGCCTTTCCCTTGTGTTTCTGGCAGACAATACAGTTTATGGAGTTTGTAAATTTCGGGATCTTCCTCGCGGGGCGAGTAAGCGGCAAAGGCAACCGGTTTATCTTTTCCGCCCGGGCCGGTAGCCGGTTCAACTAACAAAAGGTAGGTTTGTGTATTATGACTTAGCTGCGATGCTACCTTCCGGGTAGAATAGATCTCATCCAGCATAAACGCGATCTGCTCCTTTTCCAAAATGGGCGAATATGCCGCCCACCATGTTTTTTCGGCTATTGTGCGGATGATCTCCGTATCATCCGGCGTGGCTTCCCTGATCAAATACATGCGCAAATATAGGGGGAACAGGCTTTTAGAATGTTCGCCGGCCTTAAAAATTCATTCCCGTGCTCTATCAATCAAGTATTACGTTCTGTCTTAGCGACAAAAAACGGAGGAAAATTGACTTCAGACTTTTGACTTAAGACTTTAGGCTTTCCACTAATGATTTTCTTCTTCGTCGACTTTCACCGCTGGCGTTCCGATGATCTGGCCCACACCAAAATATTCTTCCAGTTCGTTCAGGGTAGATGAGTTGGTGGCGATGTCTTTGATGATCTTGCCTTTTTCCATCAGCAGGATGCGGTCGCATACATCGGTAATGTGGTTGAGGTCGTGGCTGGAGATCAACGTGGTGACGCCTTTACTCTTATTCAGGTCCTTCAGCAGGCTTTTTAAGCGGAACTGGGTACTGGGGTCGATATTCGCAAAGGGCTCATCTAGCATTAATAGTTCGGGGTTTTGCAGCAAGCACGATACCACGCCCACTTTACATTGGTTTCCTTTGGATAGATCGCGGATATACTTACCCTTTTTCAAAATCTCGCCATTAAAAAAGTCCGCCATTCCCGATAAATAATCATCCACGTGGGCACGGCTCAATTGGTGCAAGCCGCCGATAAAGTAAAAATATTCCTCGGGCGTCAAATAGTCGATCAAAAAGCCTTCATCCAGGTAGGACGCGGTATAGTTCTTCCAATTCTCATGTCCGGCTACGTTTTCGCCGTTTAACAGCACTTCCCCGCTCTCCGGCCTGATCAGGTCGAGTATGGTTCGGAACAAAGTGGTTTTGCCGGCGCCGTTATTGCCCACAAGGCCAACGCTTTCCCCTTTCCTGATTTCAAGGTGCGGGACGTTTACAACGGTAACTCCGCTGTATATCTTTTTTAGGTCTTTTATTTCTATCATGTTATTTATTCCTGAAACCTTCAGCTATTTTGTATCGTTTGGTATAAAAATCGGCTTCCAGTTGCTTTATCCAAAAGCCGCGGGTGAGTATAAAAACAGCTCCGGTTATCCCTAGTATTGCAATGCCGGCGTCAGCATGTCCCAAAAGAGCAAATGGGCCGTAAATTATATAAGGCGTTACCAGCAGCGGTAATGACAATATCCATTGATTTCCACTCACCCCTTCCCAGTTAAATGCCGCCCCTTTTGACAGGTCGATCCGCTTGTAGTTCCGGTTGGCAAAAAACAACACCATCGTAGTATTAACGCCTATGTTCCACAAAAACATCACAAAATGGATCAGTAAAACGCGCCAGCCAAAGTAAACGTAGGGTGTAGTCAAAAGGAAAAACCCGGTGGAGACAATGGTAAACAGCAGGTATTTCGCTTTCAAAAAATCAGTAAAGTTTATCTTATTCACCAGCAAACCGTCAAAATGCGACGCCTGCCAGCTAAACATAAATTGCCCGTAATTGATGATAAAAATGCCTGTCATAAACATACCCACAAACACTTTCCAGCCTTCGCCATAAATATGGTTGGTGTAAAAGATCAGCCCGTAGAACATAAAAAACAGGCCCATGATGAGTGCCGACCGTGAGCGCTTATTGCGTAATATCAGCTTGATCTCGTTTGCGGCAAGGTCGCCTACGCTGCCAAAACGGCTCAATAAAGGGTATTCCGTACTGCTTTTGTATTTGGCCGCTTTGCGCGAACCGAGTTCCTCGAGGTAAAGATTTTGCTTGAGATAGGCGAAATTAAGGTAGTACATGATCACCCCAAGCCCCACAGGTATTAGCGCCAGCACGGGGTGGCCGATAAGGTGGCCAAAAAACAAATACGATATTTTACGAATGGAATAAAAATGCCAGTAAAAATCACCCAGGCCTGCTATTATGATCAGGGCGGCTGCTATCAAAAATATCCAGCCATTCAGGTTTGATTTTCGCTTCAGATACAGTGCAAAGTAATTATTGAATATGGTGAGCCCGGCAAGCGAAACGATAAATGCTAATGCCGCCAGCGACCCGGAATCCGAAGCGATGATCCTGACAATGAATGGGACAAAAAGAATGAACGGCCACAGGTTAAACACCGAAAATAAAGCCGTAAGGGCCAAGTAGCGCACCAACGAATTTCGCTTTACCGGCAACTGCAAATAAGGCTGCACCCGAAGGGTTGGCAATTCCTGCAACTGCAGGCGCATAAACAGGTCAACCAGGAAGTATAATAGGATAATACCGCAAAATGACACCACCACATCATCATGTGGAAAGACTTTTTTTAAAATCTCATTTAAAAAGAATCCTAGTACCAGCATGTTAATAAGCAGGTACAGGATCAAAACGCCCATTATTACACGAATGGCAATACTTTTACCCGTGTTTTTTGACCGCCAGAATGCCTTTAATTCATGATTGAGGAAGGTTGTTGTCATTTATGATTTGTAAAGGAGGTAATGATAGTAAAATTATGGTGATTTTGGGATACTTGTCTTCCACAAGTGTTAAGACCTTCTTCCTCCTCCGCCAGCTGGCGGAGGTGGGGGGGCGTGAGCTTAATACTTATACCTATCTCCCCAAAGCTTCCTTAGTTTTTCTTTTGACTCATTTTCGCGGGCATTGTTACCGGGATCGTAGATTTTCGTGCCTTTTATCGCATCCGGTAAAAAGTCAAGGTCGGTGAAGTTACCCTCGTAGCTGTGGGCATATTTGTAGTCTTTGCCATAGCCCAGGTTTTTCATCAGTTTGGTAGGCGCATTTCGCAGGTGCAGGGGCACGGGCAAATCGCCGGTTTGCTGCACCAAACTCATCGCCGTACCGATGGCGGTTGTGGCGGAATTGCTTTTGGCTGATGTCGCCAAATAGATAGCCGTTTGCGAAAGGATCAGTTGCGACTCCGGCATACCGATCACATTCACCGCCTGGAAACAGCTTTGCGCCAGCAGTAAGGCATTCGGATTGGCATTGCCTATATCTTCTGATGCAAGGATGAGCATCCGCCGGGCAATAAACAAGGGATCCTCACCGCCGGAGATCATCCGGGCCAGCCAATAAATCGCGCCGTTAGGATCGCTGCCGCGCATGGATTTGATGAAAGCTGAGATGATGTCGTAATGCTGCTCGCCGGTTTTATCGTAAAGCGCCATGTTTTGCTGCACATGTTCGAGCACGGCATCGTTGGTGATAATCACTTTTTTACCGCCAAATGAGTTCACCAGCAATTCAAAAATATTGAGGAGCTTACGCGCATCCCCGCCGGACAGCCGAAGCAAAGCTTCCGTTTCTTTGATTCTGATGTTTTTGGAGCGTAAAAACTCGTCGTGTTTCATGGCGGTATCAAGCAGGCTCAGCAAGTCGTCTTCCAACAACGGTTGCAGGATGTAAACCTGGCATCGCGACAGCAAAGCCGAGATCACCTCGAAGGACGGATTTTCAGTAGTAGCGCCGATAAGGGTAACAATACCCCTTTCTACAGCCCCCAGCAGAGAATCCTGCTGCGATTTGGAGAAACGGTGAATTTCGTCGATAAATAAAACCGGCAAAGTTTGGCCGCCGGCTTTCAACAGCGATGCTTTTTCGATCACCTCACGCACATCCTTTACACCGGAATTGATGGCGCTAAGTGAGAAAAAGGGCCTGTCTAATGTTTGCGAGATGATATACGCCAGCGTGGTTTTACCTACACCCGGCGGGCCCCAAAATATCATGGACGGCAGGTTGCCGGATTCGATCGCTTTACGCAACACGGCGCCTTTACCCACCAAATGCTTCTGACCCACGTAATCGTCCAGGTTTTTGGGGCGCATGCGCTCGGCCAATGGGGGCAGGTTGTTCATAAAGTAAAAGTCAGAAAAGTAAATGCGAAATCCTAAAAAAATTAGTACGTTTAAAACACAATTATGGTCAATAAGTTTACCCAATCAAATTACCACGCTATCTGCGATGAACTGGCTGCCATCGATCCTGATCTGGCCGCCATCATCAGCGCCCACGGCTACCCGCCCTTTTGGTCTCGCCCAAACACGTTTGAAACTTTGGTGCATATCATCCTGGAACAGCAGGTTTCGCTGGCATCTGCATTGGCGGCGTTGAACAAATTACGGGAACGGCTTGGCGGGTTAACGCCTGAGGCACTGCTTATGCTGAACGACGAAGAAATGCGCGCTTGCTACGTAAGCCGGCAAAAAATGATTTACCTGCGGCACCTCGCGGAGGCATTAACCAGCGGCCGCTTAAACCTGGCGGAACTGGAGGACATGGAAGACGAGGCCATCCGCGCCAAACTAACCGCGTTGAAAGGCATAGGCCACTGGACAACGGATGTTTACCTGATGTTTGTGCTGCAGCATGCCGATGTTTTCCCCACAGGCGACCTCGCCGCCATGAACGCACTGAAGCGGTTAAAAAATCTCCCGACTAATACGCCGAAAGAGGACCTGATCGCAATTGCCGAGCCCTGGCGGCCATACCGCACCATTGCTACCATGCTGCTTTGGCACCTGTAT
>Ga0206808_1143_pt1 | contig 16517 bp, 16 predicted proteins | sample Alteio_BWOrgCont_58_FD_152899 | JGI IMG/M metagenome (GOLD analysis project Ga0206808, IMG submission 152899) | Enriched cells from forest soil in Barre Woods Harvard Forest LTER site, Petersham, Massachusetts, United States -... | ecosystem: Environmental > Terrestrial > Soil > Temperate forest >...
TCCTTAATCTTAATATTCCTGAATGAAATACCGGTAGCCCAGTCCTGTAAACCGATATGGCCGCTCAGGTGCTTTCCAAAATCCGGGTAAGTTTTAAAATGCGATTTTGCAATTTTATCGGCCCAGGCTTTTGAAGTGAGATCTTCTTCCGTGGTCAGCGTCCCGTTTAAATAGAATTGAATTTTCCCGTTAACCTGTTTGATCTCGCTGTGGTTCCAGGTGTTTGCAGGCTTGGTTTTAACCGGCGTTATTTGCGCGCCAAAACTAAACAGGCAACCACTCCGGTCTTCCGGCTTCGCAAAATCGGGATTTGCGTCGTCGAGCAATTGGTATTCCGGGCCCGATGCCCAGGCCGTGGGCAGATCGGCGCGTTCCACAACATTGATAAATACACCGCTGTTACCCCCTTTGGGCAGCTTCCAATCGAATTTCAGGTCGTAATTTTTATACAAATTGTCGCTAACCAGGTCACTGGCGCCTGATTTGTCGGTGGGGTCGCAAAAAAGCTCACCATCCTTAACCTTCCAAAGGGTAAACTGGCTGCCGGCATTGTATAAGTGCCAGCCCTCTGTCGACTGCCCGTCAAAAAGCAGTTTCCATCCATCGGCTTTTTCTTTTTTTGAAAGCACGTTGCTTTGATTATCCTGGGCTGCAAAGCTGCTAAAAACAAAGGCCAGCGCGGCGCCTGCAACAATAATGCTACGGATTGAAATTTTCATAATTCCTGGTTTTTGGGTTTTACTTAGGACAGAACAAATAAAGCATATTTATCTGGTTTATGGAAGCGATGTTGGCGTTTAGAAACGGCTGGCTGGTCCATTGAACGTTGTCCTGGTAGTGGCATCTCTGATTTAGATGAGGGTGGCAAGAACCTGCGGATAAGCTAATGTATCCGTATCGGTTTAACGTTATCTTTCCTCAATTGTCCATGTTTTCACCTGGTAAATATTCCAGATACCTTTCTGCACGGTGATTCTCAACTTATAGTTCGCGGTTTTTTTTTCGTGGTATTTGTCATAATCCTCGTCCGACATCGTCATTTCCTCGTTATGGCCATTTAGCTTAAACTCTACCTGGTACCTCGCCACGTTATGCCTGCTGCCCCTGTAAAATCGTCCACCGGGCATTCAATAACCGTCGATTGGGCATGTTTGGCTACGGAATAATTTGCGATGTCCCAGCCCGTGCCCACCAACTGTGCAAAGCTCATAAAGGAAAAGATAAGACCTTCAAGGAAATAAAAGATGCAAATAAAGAAAGCATCCCAAAATGTTTTTTCATGCTTAAGATCATCAAGCAAAAATTTGCGGCGCCAATACGCAATGATAGCTACACCACCAATAATTGGCAACCACAAAATATAAATGGTATAACGCACATCATGACCGAGCATAACAGGTTGCAGGTAATAATGTAATATAGTTAAACCGGCAAAAACCATAAATGCCAGGTACGCATTGTTTTGAAAGCGCTTATTATCGGATGCAGCGGTGCCGACGTGCCCGGTTTGAGTATGCGGATGGTGTTGGTTTTTGTTTTTTGCCATGGTTCAAGTAAATTGTACATGCAAAATAAAAATAATATCAATAATTGCCAAAGACTACCAAATTATACCATCCTCGCCGCTAAGGCGTTCCTCCATCGTGTAAGCTCTTGTTGATGTTTTCGTCAACTAGACCAGCCAGCCTGTGTATTAGACAGCCCCCGTCCCCAGGTCATCCTGTCAGTATTAAACGTAGATGCGGCACCCTTCTATTTATATTTATCAAGCAGATACCGCGTTAACCGGTAACACCCATAAACAACCACAGGCGCTGCCAGCACATCAATGGTGTAATGGATATGCTGTACCAGCAGTAAAAAGGCAACCGCAAAAGCGGCAATAAGCGCTATTATTTTATCCGTTCTTCTTTCAAGGCATAGATAGATCAGCACCATATCACTGGTATGCCCCGAAAAAAACAGGTCTTTTGTTATAGCACCGGACCTGAAAAAAGCGCTGCTGAGCGGGTCAGCCAAAGGGACCAGCCCTAAAGGCGGGTCGAGTGCAACCGTGCTGAGGGTAATGAAACGCACGATATAAACAAATATTAATGTCCAGACAAAGTTTATAATAATGCAGGGATTATTGATGGCCCTGATCACTATCAATAAAACCATCCCCCAGATCAAGGCAAAAATTAATATGGATACATCATGGGGAGGTATGCGCGCTAACAGCCAGTCATTTAACACAGCCCCTTTCCTTTTTTGAATGAGTGCGAAAAAGAACGGTAAAATATAAATTATGCCAAACATGGTCAGGGGGCCTATGATCAGTTGATAGCGGCGGTAGCGCGAATTCCAGAGTTGCGTCCAGCTATCTCTTAGTGAAGTTGATGGCATATTTCCGGCGCTAAGTAGATTGGTATTGACAAAAGTAATCATTGAAAGAAGATTCTGCAGCCTTTGTGCAAATAGGAATAGCAATACGCAATGGTATGTTTATGCTATACCAGCAATCAAAAACCAATAGTAAATTTGTTCAATGCAGCTGCATCAATAAGACGGCTGCTGCGCAAGCTTTTTATTGCTATCAACCGATAATTTTAAAACATTACCACAATGAAAACCACCTTCACCATCGCCCTCGCGCTGTTGGTTCGTTTCGCTTCCGGGCAAACCTATGCGCTAATTGCCGACAAACTGATCGACCCCAAAAATGGCAAGGTGCTGGAAAACCCGACCGTCATTGTTTACAAAAACCATATTACCGGGGTAAACTATAATAACCATATTCCCGATTCGGCCACGGTGATCAATTTAAAGGGATACACGCTGTTGCCCGGCTTAATGGATGTCCATACGCACATACTGGCAGACGGCGGTGATTACGACAAGGACCTGTACGGCAATTCGCCGGCCTACCGGTCGCTAAGGGCGGTGAAATACCTTTCCAAATTGCTGGACCAGGGGGTGACCACCATCAGGGACGTTTGCACCGAAGGCGCGGGCTTTTCTGATTTTGATATCGGCCGGGCGGTTGATTCCGGTTTTTTCGACGGGCCGAAGGTGATCCCTTCGGGCAAAGGGATAGCAGCAACCGGGCGGTATTACCCGATGGGATTCCAGCAAAACTGGGACATACCTTTACCCTCGGGCACACAATTTGCCACCGGCCACGATGAATGTGTAAGAGCGGTGCGGGAGCAGGTGTCGCATGGCGAAAGGTGGATAAAGCTATTTGCCGATTGGGGTACACCCACCTTCGACCTCGACGAGATGAAGGCAATTGTTGACGAAGCGCGTAAATACCATGTAAACGTGGCCGCGCATGCAACCACTAAGGAGGGAACTAAAATGGCCATTGAGGCTGGCGTGCGTTCCATAGAACATGGCGTGGCCTTTGATGATTCGCTGATCACCCTGGCATTGGCGCATCATGTGTACTGGTGCCCCACCATTTCGGTGTTTGAATATTTCCATGAGCCGATGGACACGGTGTACAAATATTTGAACAGGGCCTATAAGCGCAACCTTAAAATAGTGATGGGGACGGACATCGGCAGTTTCCCCTGGGCGGCCAACGATGTAAAAGAGCTGGAATATTACGTAACCAAGGCCGGTTTCACGCCGATGGACGCCATAAAAACGGCAACAGTTAACGCGGCGGAACTATTGGGACGGCAGGACAGATCAGGCCAGCTAACCCAGGGCTTCCTGGCCGATATTATCGCAGTAAAAGGAAACCCGGCTGATGATATCAAGTTGCTTCAAACGGTTGCCTTTGTGATGAAAAATGGAAAGATCATTAAACGGCCGGAAGTGAAATAAGGGGAGGATTTGTCTGGTTATGCACTGAAGACTTTGTCCGATTGTATAAATAAACGTCACATCGCTTTTAGTTCTTTCGCCACTTCCCTGTCCGGCAAAACCCTTATCTTCATCCAGACTTCCTTATCCGGGTTTCCATCTTTATTGACTTTTACGGCCGTTACTTTGTCGATAAAATCCATGCCTTTAACAATTTCGCCGAAAACGGTGTAACGCTGGTCTAAAAACGGTGTGCCGCCGATGGTACGGTAGGTTTCGCGCTGGGCATCGGTAAAGTGCAGGTTATATTTCTTTTCAATAGCGTCCAGTTGTTCATTGGTGTAGTTTTACCATCCACGAAGTAGATCTGCGTGGTGAACGACTCCATGGCTTTATTATTATCGCGGCCCATAGCTAAGGCTCCGCGTTTATGGAACAAAGCTGGATTAAATTCGGGCTGTACCCATTTTTGTTCCGGCTTTAATGTTTTTGATTTGTCGTACAGCGAATCCGGGTCGCCGCCCTGGATAACAAAACCTTTCAGGATCCTGTTAAACGTAGTTGAGTCAAAATAATGTGCTTTTACCAGCTTTATAAAGTTATCGCGGTGCACCGGCGTTTCGTTATAAAGCTTAACAATACAGTAACCCTGCGCGGTTTCAATTTTGACGTACTGATTTTTTTGTTGTGCCGCGGCCGGTATCAGCAAACAGCATAATACGCCGACAACAAGGAGTTTTAATAGCTTCATCATAGCCTAAAGATAGGGATAAGCTTCAATATGGCGGCATGTGTTGCTGCCGGCAGCCCCACCCGGAGAATTACGTAATTACCTGTTATCGAAGGCATGGTTACATTTTAAAAAAGCGATTAAGGTTGGGCGCCGGCTTATCTCTTTCGCTGCTCGTCCAGCATTTGTTTTATTTCCTTTTTTGAAATGTACTTGCCGTTCACGATCACAGCGTTTATTTTCTGTGTGTTACTGATAGCCGCCAGCGGGTTGTCGTCAAGGATAAGCAGATCGGCCAGCTTCCCTGCCGTTACGGTCCCGAGATCTTTTTCTTTATACAGGAATTTGGCCGGATTAAGCGTAGCCGTTTGAAGCACCTGTAAATTAGTGAGGCCGGCGTTGTGCAAATTTATCAATTCCTGCTGCAGGCCGAATCCCGGCACACAAAACGGGTTATTTACATCAGTGCCGGCGAGGATCAGCACCCCTTTGTTCGTCAGGAATCTTGCCGCTGCCCCAAACGTTTGCACCAGGTCTGTCGGCAGTACAGGTTGTTGACGTTTCCAGTAGTTTATAAAACCCAAACTCAAATACTCCAAACCCCTGGTACGCTTTAGCATGGTATCGGTACTCAGGCTGCGGCCCTGCGCCAGCGTTAGCGTGGGAACAACGGCGACCCTGTTTTTGATCATTTCGTGTAATAGAACAGGTGGCAAACTGAAATCTTTTTCCGAAACACCTAATGGCTCATTTTGAACCATAAATTCTGCCTTTAGCGGAAGGTGCACAGTATCTAAATAATGGCGGGACCATTTACGGTATTCGGCTTCCTTCCCGGTAAGGTATCGGTTTACGTTAAAATTGTGTTCAAAACTTCTTTGCCCGGCGGCCACCGCTTCTTCCAGGCCAACCTCCATCGGTAAATGCCCCTCCATCGGTATCCCTTTCCGTTTGCATTCGTCGGCTATCGCGAGGTAAACAGGCTCACGGATCACCGTGTATATTTTGATAAAATCGTAGCCGGCGTCTTTCAGGCTGTCTACAAAATGGCGGCCCTGTACCGGTGTTTTGGCCGATAGCGCGGTTTTAAAAAAAGGCTTTTCCCCGTCAATTATCGGGCTGCCTATAATCATGCGGGGACCGGTGAACCTGCCGGCTTCAATGTCAGCTTTTAATTTCAGCATCTCGTCACTTCCCCACATGTCTCTTATGCCGGTGACGCCATTGGCCAAAAATAAGGGAACATATTCGTGCCGGTTGGAGGAATCGTCGCCGGCGTCGTGAATATGCATGTCCCACAGGCCTGGCATCACATATTTACCGGTACAATCATATATAATGGCGCTGGTGTCGAAAATCGGAGCAGGCGAGATCGATTTGATCCGGTGGCCCTGGATATAAACAGATTGATCGGCTATAACCTTTCCATGTTCCACGTCAATAACATTAACATGTTCCAGATAATACTGGGCCTTGCCCGGTAAATAAAACAGGGTTATCAAACCCAATAGGAAAAATCGCTTCATAGGGCGCCTGATTAATGACCATAGTAAAGTTAAGAAATCTATTTGGGTGTAGCACTTATAGCATCGGGACCTTTTAACGGAAGACAAATTTTCGCCTTTCGTGCGCTCCCCGGCATATTTTCTCCTTTCTCCTCTTTTTCTTATATTCATCGGTTCAATCAAAATACCTTGCCAGCCAGTCAAACTTACAAATGGTCTTACCGCTATCACTTAGTTTTCGCAGTATTAGTGCTGGCGTTTTGTTCCTGCGTCAGCGCACCTCCAACTGTGGTTTCCGGCAATTGGGTAATCTACTCCGCTGAATATAAACATATGACGCTGGTAATGATACGGAAAACATCCGGGGGTGACTTCCTCCCCGCGGACCAGGGGGGAGATTTGGTATTGATGTTTAAACCGGATAACACGGTTGTTTTTCCGGGAATACAATCGTATGATGTTCCCTGCATTTGGAGGGTACGAAATCAGGAGTTGGAAATAAGGCTCGACTCTTCCCGATTAACGAAGCTTTTATTTGCTCGTTCCGATGATGTGCGCATTACTGGCATCTGGAAACATCCTAAAAAAGTCGCACACCCATACAAATCCGGGGCCGACTCGATTGCGAATAGCAAAGACATCGCCGATGTAAAGAGGGCCTCTGAGGTTTACACTGGGGTTTATCAAATCAATAATATAAAACCCGGCCGGGTTCTGGAACTCACTTCGCCGACCACTGAGTTTTACCTGTTGAGTGGAGTAACAATTCCGGCCGGCACTTTACATTTAACGGATTCCGGGGAATAGTCCAGCTTGTGAAGCAACTTACATTACTCCGGCTGTGAGGTCATTGTTCGCCGCCAACTATTCAAATCCACCAAACCTTGTGGTGCCTTACCCGGTCACGAATTTTGTAAATACAGCTGAGGAAATTCAACGACGAACTCAGCGCCTTGTGAAGTTTACCACCGCTATTCCCGCCGCTTATTCAATATTTTCCTGTAGACAACAATTTTCCTCAGTCAATCCACTAAAAAAACACCATATACTATTGAATATCAAAGCCAATCGGTTTAAAAAGTTTCCCAAATGGCAAAATAATCTATCTTTTTGGTAGAGTAAATAGTATTAATACAAATCAATCCAAATCATGAAAACTTTATTTTTGTTCCCTTCGATAATCAATGCGGCCCTAATCAACGGCTATCACAAAACCAGCCCAATATTTAAAGGTTTCTCAAAAATTGTGAAGTTTTTCCTTCTGGTATGCGCGGTTACCCTGTTGCTGCAGCATACCCATTGTTTGGCTCAGCAAAGCCCGGCCCCAGCTGTTGCGGCGCTGCCCGACGGTCAGCACGATTTCGATTTTAACTTCGGCAAATGGCGTACGCACATCCGCCGCCTCGACCATCCGCTGAGCGGCTCAACCACCTGGACAAAAATGGAAGGCACCGTTACCGTAAGAAAAGTATGGGATGGCAAAGCCCAGTTAGAGGAGATAGAAGCCGACGGTCCCAACGGCCATTGGCAGGGCACCACCCTCTTTCTGTACAACCCCAATGGGCATCAATGGAGCCAGGATTTTGCGGGTGCGAGTGATGGCGTACTGGAGCCGCCCATTATTGGCAGCTTTAAAAACGGTCGCGGTGAATTGTACGGCCAGGACACCTACAACGGCCGGACCATTCTGGTGCGGGGCGTATGGTCGGATATTACCCCCAATACCCACAAATTCGAGCAGGCCTTTTCCGACGACGGCGGCATAACCTGGGAAGTAAACTTTTCCGCCAACCTGGAGCGGATCAACTAACTTGCTTCGGCCCTTTGCAAATGCAGAGGGCCTTTTTTATTTACAACTCGCGGGGGAATGTTTTAAAAAAATTGTAGAGACGACCCGATTCATCGGGGCGTCTCCGAGGCAAATGACATTGTTTAAGATAAATCTCGCAAACAAATTACGGCCGAGACGCAAAATATTGCGTCTCTACGCTTAAAACAAAAATGCCCTCCTGCTATTTTATATGTGGTAATTATCCCCTTATCTTTATCAATAAATCTAACCAATTCTATGAAAGCAATTTGGAACAACGAGGTGATCGCCGAGAGTAACGACACCATCGTGGTTGAAAAAAATCACTATTTCCCGAAAGACAGTGTGAAAGCTGAATATTTGGCCCCATCGCCCACCCATACCACCTGCCCCTGGAAGGGCCTGGCGTCCTATTATTCGTTAACGGTTGACGGAAAGCAAAACACCGACGCAGCCTGGTTTTACCCTGAACCGAAGGAAGCGGCAGCCAACATTAAAGACTACGTCGCATTTTGGAAGGGCGTGCAAATCACACAATAACATGCTTAAATACGATGCGATAGTGATCGGTGCGGGCCAGGCTGGGGGGCCGCTGGCAAAAAAGCTGGCGCTGGCAGGCAAAAAAACGCTGCTCGTTGAAAAACGATGGATCGGCGGCACCTGCGTTAACGATGGGTGCACGCCTACTAAAACCTGGGTGGCTTCGGCAAAAATGGCGTACCTGGCTGCTCACAGCGGGCCGCTCGGTGTCAAGATCAAAGATTTTTCGGTGAATATGCCGAAGATCAAAAAGCGCAAGGACGATATCGTTCATCAATTCCGCAACGGCAGCCAGAAGGGTCTGGAGGCAACGAAAAAGCTGGATATTCTTTTTGGCGAGGCAGTATTTATCGGCGGGAAAACTATTTCGGTAAAACCCAAAAGCGGCAAAAAGAAAGAATTTACAGCGGAGCTGATCTTTCTGAACACCGGGGCAAGCCCATTTATTCCGGCTATCGAAGGATTAAAAGACATCGACTACCTCACGTCCACCACCATCCTCGACCTGGAATCTATTCCCGAACACCTTGTGATCATCGGTGGGAACTATATCGGGCTTGAGTTTGGGCAGATGTTCAGGCGGTTTGGCAGCAAGGTTACGGTCATTGAAAAATCGCCAAGGATCGTTTCGCGCGAGGACGAGGATGTTTCAGATGAGCTGGACAAAATCCTGAAGGCAGAAGACATCGTCATTTATACCAACGCTAACACCACTAACTTCGTTCAAAAGAAAAGCGGGAAGATAACAGTCACCGTAGAAATTGGCGACAAAGAGGAACAGATCAAATGCTCGCATGTGTTGATCGCCGTGGGCCGCGTGCCGCAAACGGCAGGACTAAATCTGGCTGCAACCGGTGTGGAAACGGATGAGCGGGGAAACATTAAGACCAACGACTACCTGGAAACCAATGTCAAAGGCATTTATGTTTTGGGGGACGTGAAAGGCGGCCCGGCGTTTACCCATATCAGTTATAACGACTACACCATCGTGTACCGCAACCTGGTGGAAGGGCAGCATTTAAGCATAAAAGACCGCCTGGTACCCTACTGCATGTTCACCGATCCACAACTGGGGCACGTGGGCCTCAGCGAAACAGACGCCAAAAAGGCGAAGCTGAAATTCAAGGTAGCCAAACTGCCGATGGAGTACGTAGCCCGTGCCATTGAAACCGGTGATACCCGCGGATTTATGAAAGCCATAGTGGACCCCGACACGAAAAAGATATTAGGCGCCACCATTTTAGGCCCCGAGGGCGGCGAGATCATGACCATGCTGCAATTAGCAATGGAAGGCGGTCTCACCTATGAGCAGATCCGTTATTTTGTTTTTGCTCATCCTTTGTATGCCGAATCATTAAATAACCTGTTTATGTCGCTCGATCAATAGCAAACCGGATGATAAAAGTTCAGCAGCTTAGCAAACATTTCTGCGACGTAAAGGCCGTAGATGAGATTTCGTTTGAAGTTGCCGAACACGAAAATCTTATCCTGCTGGGCACCAGCGGCAGCGGTAAAACTACCATGCTTAAAATGATCAACCGCCTGATTGAACCTACTGGTGGAAAGATTGAAATTGAAGGTAAAAACATCATGGATCAGCAGCCCGAGATTCTGCGCCGCGGCATTGGGTACGTGCTGCAGAACAACGGCCTTTTTCCGCATTACACGGTCGCCGAAAACATTGCCGTGGTCCCGCAACTCCTGAAATGGGATAAAAAGAAAACCGAAAAGCGGGTAGGGGAGCTGCTTGAAAAATTGCATTTATCAAAGGATCACCTCCATGCCTATCCGAACGAACTAAGCGGAGGGCAGCAGCAGCGCGTTGGCCTGGCGAGGGCGCTGGTAGCCGACCCCGCTGTGCTTTTGATGGATGAGCCTTTCGGCGCGCTGGACAACGTGACCCGCTCAAAAATTCATGCCGAGTTTAAGGCGCTGGATGAGCTGAAAAGGAAAACCATCATCATGGTTACGCACGATGTACAGGAAGCTTTTGAACTGGGCGACCGGATATGCCTTATGGACCAAGGCAGGATCGTCCAAAACGGCACACCCGCAGAACTTCTGTTTAAACCGAAAAACAAATTTGTAAAAGACTTTTTAAAAGAGCAACGGCTTAACCTCGAGTTTAAGTCCGTAAAGCTATCTGACGTTTGGCAATGGTTAGCGCGGCAAACCGCCAAAGGAGATGTTGTCCTTTCGGCGGATTTGAGCCTGTGGGCGGGGATGGAGCATTTCAGGTTCAAAGAAAAGGATGTGGTCAACATTAGGCATGGGGGTATTAACGAAATGAGATCGGCGGGCTTTGAACAGCTGATGTCGGCATTTTATCAATATAAAAAACAACAGTCCCATGAATGAGCAGCAGCAAACTTTATGGGGTTTTATGCGCCAGGAATCGGGAAAGCTGGCGGAGCAAACCGTGCAGCATATCGGCCTGACGTTCATTTCCCTGTTGATCGCCGTGCTGGTCGGTTTGCCGCTTGGCATTTTTATCAGTCGCCGCAAACGGTTTTCGGGGGCGGTACTAGGTGTTGCGGGGGTGCTGCAAACCATTCCAAGCATCGCCTTGCTCGGGTTTATGATCCCGATACTCGGCATCGGGCCAAAGCCAGCTATTGCCGCCTTATTATTATATGCCTTGCTGCCTATCATCCGCAATACCTTCACAGGCATCACCGGCGTCGATCCGGCGGTTAAGGAGGCAGCGCTGGCCATGGGCATGAACAAGCAGCAAATATTGCTAAAGGTAGAGCTGCCCCTGGCCATGCCGGTTATTTTTGCGGGGATACGTACGGCGACTGTGATTACAGTAGGGGTAGCAACGCTTGCTTCGTACATCGCGGCCGGAGGGCTTGGCGAATTTATATTTGGTGGTATTTCACTCAACAACACCAATATGATCCTTGCGGGCGCTATTCCCGCTGCCCTGCTGGCTATCCTTTTCGATTTCCTGTTGTCGCGGCTGCAAAAGCTCAATATCAAAAAACTGAAAAAAGTCACCGCCTCACTGCCGGTTTTGCTGGTGGTACTTTCGTCCTTTTATTTTATCCCCTCAGCCTACGGCAGCAAGCTGAAAGCAGGCTTCACGCCCGAATTTATGGGCCGGCGCGACGGCGACCTTGGCCTGCAAAGTAAATATGGCTTAAAGATCCGTACCGTGGTGATCAGTGATGCGGTGATGTACAAGGCCGCATACGAAAAACAACTCGACGTGATCAGCGGGTACTCAACCGACGGCCGTTTAAAAGCTTATGACCTGGTGGTTTTAAAGGACGACAAAGGCATTTTCCCGCCTTATTATGCGGCGCCCATTATTCGCGAAAATTCGCTAAAAAAGTTTGTTTCACTGGAAAAAATACTAAATTTGTTAGCAGGAAGAATAAATGACAGCGTAATGACCGCCCTTAACTATCGAACTGATTATCTTCACCTAAGCCCCGAACAGGTGGCAAAAGATTTTCTTGTTCAGCAGAAATTGTGGAAACCGGCGCAAACGGCAAACCCGGATTCGGTGGTGCGGATCGGCTCGAAGATATTCGGGGAGCAGTATATCCTGGCAAATATCTATAGTATGCTGATAAAGGGTAACTCGCACTACGATGTGTCAACCAAAACAGGATTGGGCGGAACGAAAATTTGTTTTGACGCCCTGGCGAATGACCAGATCGACTTTTACCCGGAATATACAGGCACAGGCCTGCTGGCTATTTTACAGGCGCCTGCTGCGGTTACCGACAGGCTAAGCACTAGCCCCGATGCAGTTTATCAATATGTGGCTCAGGAGTTCGATAAAAAACATAATATCAAATGGTTAAAACCGATCGGGTTCAATAATGCGTATGCATTAATGATGCGAAGAAAGCAGGCTGAAAAATTAAATATTAAAACAATTTCCGACCTTAAACGATATTTGGAAACCAGGTAATTTATGGAAACAGCAGCGCAAACTACCTCGACTGATATAGCCGACTGTTATATCAAAGTCCGTAAACGCACCGAACAGATCTGCAGCCCCCTCCAAACGGAGGATTACGTGGTGCAGCCGATCGCCGACGTGAGCCCGCCCAAATGGCATATCGGCCATACCACCTGGTTTTTCGAAACATTTATCCTGAAACCCTTTTTTATGGGCTACCAGGAGTACAACCCCGATTACAATTATGTCTTCAACAGCTATTACGAAACCGTTGGCAACCGCGTCATCCGGACCGATAGGGGAAACCTGAGCCGCCCCACCGTGATCGAGATATATCGCTACCGCGAATACGTGGATGAAGCCATTGAAAAATTTTTATGCGGGGAGATTTCCGACGAGATAAGGGAACTGATGATCCTCGGCCTGAATCACGAAGAACAGCACCAGGAACTATTATATACCGACATCAAATACATCCTGGGGCACAACCCGCTTTTCCCGGCATATAGCAGGAATTACGTTTCCCCAAAAGTAAAAAAGGTTGATGGGGGCTTTATCAGCCTCGGCGAAGGCATTTACGAGATAGGCTACAAGGGCGAGGGCTTTTGTTTTGACAATGAGCTCAACCGGCATAAGGTCTACTTGAATGCCTTCGAAATTAGCCCCAACCTGGTCACCAATGGCGAGTACCTTGAATTTATTGAAAGCGGCGGCTATCACGATTTTCGCCATTGGCACGCTGAAGGCTGGGATTGGGTAAAAAACAATAAAATAGAAGCGCCGCTCTATTGGCATTTGATCGATGAAGAATGGCATCATTATACCTACCACGGCCTTGAGCCTTTAAGCCTGAAGGACCCGGTTTGCCATATCAGCTATTTTGAAGCTTATGCCTATGCCGCCCGGAAGGGCCTGCGCCTACCCACCGAATTTGAATGGGAAGCGGCCGCCAATCAATTTACCTGGGGCAAAAGCTGGGAGTGGACCGAAAGCAGCTACCTGCCTTATCCCGGCTTTGCGAAGGCGCCAGGCGCGATCGGCGAGTACAACGGCAAATTTATGGTGAACCAAAAGGTATTGCGCGGTGCATCCGAAGTCACCCCGCCCGGCCATAGCCGCATTACTTACCGCAATTTTTTTCAAACGCATTTACGATGGCAATTCACCGGCATCAGGCTGGCTAAATAAAAATCCTGTACACCCATGAAAAACACCGAAACACTAACAGCGGCCCCCATCGTCGCAGAGGCCGATGGAAAGGAAACGGCAAATGCCCGCCAGTTTTACCGCGATGTGATAACGGGGCTTACTTCGACGCCCAAATACCTCAACTCGAAGTATTTTTATGATGCTGCCGGTGATAAGATCTTCCAGGAACTGATGGCCTGCGACGAATATTACCCGACGAATTGCGAGCTGGAAATATTTTCGGAGAAGACCGTCGAAATATGCCGGGTAATGATCGGCAACAGCGATCCATTCGACCTGATCGAACTTGGGGCCGGCGATGCCACCAAATCATCATACCTGCTGCAAAATCTTTTGGATAACAAGGCGGCGTTTACCTACCTCCCGATCGATATTTCGGACAACGTAATTTCCTACCTGAATATCACCTTACCTGTAACACTTCCGGGCCTGCGGTTTACCGGCCTGAACGGCGACTATTTCGATATGCTGACAAAAGCCGCGTCCTTGTCGGATAACCGGAAAGTTGTCATGTTTTTAGGTTCAAACATCGGTAACATGGCAACCGTAGAAGCAGAACGCTTTTGCGCTGAATTGCGAAAGCATTTATCGCCCGGCGATATGCTGCTGATCGGCTTCGACCTGAAGAAAAATCCCGCCACCGTTTTAGCCGCCTATAATGACAAAAAAGGAATTACCCGGCGTTTCAACCTCAACCTGCTGGAGCGCATCAACCGCGAACTGAACGCCGACTTCGACATAAGAAAGTTTGAGCATTACCCCACTTACGATCCCGAAACCGGCGCCTGTAAAAGCTACCTCGTAAGTACTTGCGAACAACAGGTGAAGATCGGCATGGAGATGATAGCATTCGCGAAAGACGAGTACATCTTTATGGAGATCTCGCAAAAGTTTACGGTAGCCGAAACCGAAAAAATGGCCGTCAACGCCGGCTTTATGCCCGTGGAACAGTTTTTTGACAGTAAAACCTGGTTTTTGGATGCTGTTTGGCTGGCTGGATAGCACAAACTCAATTAATAATAATTGTCCCATGCTTCAGGTTTCTCGCCTTTGTTGGTGTTTTCACCAACAAAACCTGTATGCCTTTCCTTGAGACTAACCCGTCCCTGCTATCATCGCTCCTCAGCTAACTCCCCATTCTTATAGTACCTATCCGCCAGTATCGGTCCTAAAGCACGGTCAAAATAAGCATTCCAGCTCTGTTGCTGCACGCGGTTGGTTGAATTCTGCGTATCGGCGTCGTAATCGATATTCAGCTGCTTGTATTTGGCATCTATCCGGTCGAAAATTGCGTCGGCTACCGCGTGGTAGTTCCCGCGGAATACGGTATGGCTCACCGTCCGCAGCAACTCCTGCTGTTCAAGATAAGCGAGGTTATAATGCCCCTGCTCGTGTTTTAAAATTTCGGCCATTCTCTCCGGCGTGTTCACCTGGTTCCGGTCGATCCACGATCTATAGTGATCCATCATTAGCAGGATGCTAAAATCCAGCTTATAATAGTCGCCTTCCCGGTGCGCCTTATAGGTATAAGTTATAGCGCAATTGGTAAAAGCAATGTCGCCCGCGGGTCCGTTTGGCTCACCCTGGAAATCGGCTGACATTAACCTTTTGTAAGGCTGCGCAACTGCTGCCGCACACAAAAACAATAGTAAAGTAGTGTAAACTATCTTCTCAATCTTAATCCCCATTTGTGTTTATACGTAAAATTTTACTTTTTGACTTTGTTTGCACTCATTTGGTTTAACGCCATTAATTCTTTCATCGTTTGTTCCATGCCATCTGTGGATCCATCCAGAAAAATCACGTTTCCCTGCGAGTGTTCGGCAAAGTGCTTGATCGACTCCGTCCACATAGTAAATAAGATCACCGAGGTATCCATATTGGCCTGCTGCATTTCCTTAGCCGCAACCGACATACCCTTGGCCACCTCCTCGCGGAACAAAGCCACACCCTGGCCGCGCAACTGCGAAGCCTGGCGCTCGGCTTCGGCGGAGATTTTTATAGCGTTCCCTTCTGCTTCGGCGGCTTTGGTTTTGGTGATCAATAAGGCCTGCCCTTCATTTTCAGCCGCGGCCTTCAGGTTGTTCGATGCCACCACCTGGCTCATTGATTTCATGATCACATCGTCAAAGGTGATATCGTTCAACTGCAGGTCCTGCAGGTGATAACCCCAGCCCTCGAGTACAACGTCCAACTGCTCCTTAACGTGTTCAACAATGTCCTTCCTTAAAATCAAAACTTCCGATTGCCGTTTGGTAGCCACAAATGCCCTGATCGAGCCTTCGATGGTTCGGATCAGCGCCTGCATCAGGTTACGCTCGTCCACGAATTTAAAGGCTACGTTTTTAATGGTTTCCTCCTGCTGGTCCAGTACGGAGTACAGCAGCATCGCTTTAAAGTAAACATTGGCCTGGTCAAAAGTTACGGCCTGGAACTCGAGTTCGACGGAACGGTTCTGTATGGAGATTTTGGAATAAACGTTTTCAACCAGCGGAATCTTAAGGTTAAGCCCGGGCGTGAGGATGCGCCGGTACTTGCCGAACACGGTTGTTACTACGATTGTGCCCTGTTTTACAGACACAAACGACGAAAACAAAATCACCAACAAAACAAAAATAATGATTAAAGAGCCTATTTCAGGTGTCATATACAATAGTTTAACGGATATAAATATAATGTATTTGTTTGGTGTGCTATTTGTTTTTAATTATAAAGCATCACCAAAACAAACAATTCATTATGAACTTAAAACGCACATTCGGCGCAATACTTACTGTCCTGGGTATCATCGGCCTGATTTTCACCGGTATTGGCATCATCAACCACAACAGCGGCTACACAACACTAACAGTAGTGGGCGTTATAGCCATTATCTTTTTCCTCACCGGGATCAGCCTCATCCGCACCACCAACGACGAAACCAAATAAATCAACCCTTTTACGAAGGCTGGTTATGGCATCGGTTTCCGGGCAGCATTACTAACTCAGGGGAAGTAATATCGAATATCGAACGCC
>Ga0206808_1144_pt1 | contig 16354 bp, 13 predicted proteins | sample Alteio_BWOrgCont_58_FD_152899 | JGI IMG/M metagenome (GOLD analysis project Ga0206808, IMG submission 152899) | Enriched cells from forest soil in Barre Woods Harvard Forest LTER site, Petersham, Massachusetts, United States -... | ecosystem: Environmental > Terrestrial > Soil > Temperate forest >...
TCGGGGCGGTATGGAGGGCACGTTTTTACCGGCCGGGATGGACTATCTGATGGCCTTTATGCTGATTTCGGCGCCGATCATATTACCAAACCCGGTTATGAGCGCTTTTTTGAGTATGCCGAAGAGTTTGGCCTCACACCCATTCCCTATCCAAATGCCGAACTCTATACTGATACCTTGTTTTTCCAACTGGGTTTTTATCGTTTCCAGTTCTTTAACTAAACGGTCTTTTATGGTTTTTTTTGCCGCCTTAACAGGCGAAACCGGTTTCTCTTTTTTCATGGATATAATTTGGGGCAAATGTATATGATAATAATGTGAATTTAATATTATCATTATGTTAACAACCAAAATTAATGTTAAGTGTTTTTTTAATTTGATTACATGGTAATAGCGTGTGTAATACCTTGTCTTCGTTAGTAAAAAAATATTTATCAAATGTGAACTAATGCTTGTTTTTGAGCAAGGGTCGTTATTAATATATCACCAGTGGACTTAGCTCAATTCAGTGTTAAATATTTTTCAAAGGCCTCATTGGCGGCGGCGCCATTAACCCGGGTTTTATTGGCTTTTTAAAAGCCCCGTTGAACACTTCGCTGTTTGAGAGTTAAGATTTTGCTGAATATGCCTGTTAAATTTTGTTAAAGGTGGCCGGAAATCAATAATAATAAGCCACAAGCGCTTAATTTAGGCTTAGGTTTATTATTTTCGCAGACGGTAAGTGGTGAGTAGTCAATGGTGAGTATCAGTCCACTCGCTACTCACCTCCCGATAGCTATCGGGACGCCACTCACAGTCAACAAATGGAAGAATTCGAAGAAAGCGCATCAGCAAAAAAAACCAAGACGATTTACATCTCGACGGTTTTTGGCATTGCCATGGTTTTGTCAATGGTAGGCTTGCTGGGTTTGATCCTGGTTGAGGCACATAATCTTTCCAACTATGTAAAGGAAAACATCGTACTGAACGTTTATGTGGACGACGCTGCGCACGAAACCGATGTGCTTCAACTGCAAAAGCAGATCGAAGCAAATACGATGGTGAAGGACGCGCAGTATGTGAGCAAAGAACTGGCCGCCCGCAACCTGCAAAAAGATTTAGGCGAAGACTTTGTAAAATTCCTGGGATATAACCCCCTGTCACAATCGATAGATGTTTACCTGAAGGCGGAATATGCCAACAATGCCGATATCGAGCGCTTTAAAACCGACCTTCTCAAGAACCCGATGATCAAGGAAGTGAAATATCAGAAATCATTGGTCGACCAGATGAACGATAACATCACCACCATCAGCCTGGTGATATTAGCTTTTTCGGCGATATTCGTCGTGCTTTCGGTAGCACTCATCAATAACACCATTCGCCTTGCAATTTATAGCCAGCGGTTCCTCATCAAGTCTATGCAGCTCGTCGGGGCAACCAAAGGGTTTATCCGCAAGCCGTTTTTGCTCTATGGTATTTGGCATGGTATATTGGGCGCTTTGATAGCTATTTTAATTTTGGTTGGGACATTGAGCCTTGCTTATAAGGAAGTGCCGGATTTGGTGATCTTGAGAAATTATACAGAATTCGGGATCATATTTGTGGCGATAGTAGGCTTGGGAATATTTATTTCCGGGTTCAGCACTTATTTGGCAGTGAATAAGTTTTTAAGGTTAAAAATATATAATTTGTATAGGTAGTGTTGATTTCGGATTTCGGTCCCGATAGCTATCGGGATTCGATGTCGGATTTAAAAGTTCAATAATTTAAGATTCAAGATATGGCTCAAAAGCAATTTAAACCGGCAACTCCGGTTAAGACGACTACCCAGGCAAAGCCGCCTGTAGCTAAGGCGCCGGACACCCATTCCCTTCATTTTATATTCGACAAGGGTAATTACAGGCTGTTGATCATCGCTATCGCAATCGTGGCATTGGGTTTCATACTGATGTCGGGTACTACCGATATTTACAGTACGACCAAGATCGTTATTGCACCGTTAGTAGTCTTAGGCGGTTTTGCGGTTGGATTTTTTGCAATATTTAAGAAGCCGGAGGCGAAATAGTCAGTGGGCAGTAGGCAGTGGGCAGTGGTGAGTAGTCATTGCAGAAATCACGATTCATTACTCACTACTCACAATTCAACCTAATCAACCAAATACACATGAACATTATCCAGGTTATTGTACTTGCCATCATTGAAGGCATAACGGAGTTTTTACCGGTTTCGTCCACCGGCCATATGGTAATCGCCAGCTCCCTGATGGGCATTAGCACCCAGGACTTTGTTAAACTTTTCGAGATCGTCATTCAGCTGGGTGCTATATTGGCCGTTGTGGTCCTCTATTTTAAACGGTTTGTACGGTCTGTTGATTTTTATGTGAAACTGGTAATCGGCATTATCCCCGCCGTGATCCTGGGCGTTTTATTTAAGAAGAAGATCGATGTGCTGCTGGAAAGCCCGCTTGTAGTGGCTATAGCTTTTGTAGTTGGCGGCGTAATTCTGCTTTTTGTAGATGATTGGTTCAATAAACCTACTATTGACGATGAAAGGGAGATCAATCACCTTACCGCGTTTAAGATCGGCGTATTTCAGTGTTTGGCTATGGTGCCTGGTGTATCCCGATCTGCCGCCTCAATTGTTGGCGGCATGAGCCAAAAGCTCAGCCGGAAAGCCGCGGCGGAATTCTCATTTTTTTTAGCGGTGCCCACTATGTTCGGGGCAACTGTCAAGGATCTTTGGGACTTCCATAAAGCCAACACCTTAGCACCGGAAGTATTGCACGATGATATCAAATACCTGGCCATTGGGAGCGCAATTGCCTTTGTAGTGGCGCTATTTGCTATCAAAAGCTTTATCACCTTTTTGCAGACCAAAGGCTTTAAACTTTTTGGTTATTACCGGATTTTGGCGGGTATTGCTATCATCATCTTGTATTTCACAACAAATGCGCTGCATCAGGCAGCATAATTGTTAGATCACATCGTACCAGGCTGGATCAATACAACAACTGCCCGTAAGGATACCTTTCAACATGCAGCGCTTTTACTTCTTCATATAACAATGCACGGAACTCCTCAATGTTCTCCTTTGCGGTTGCGGATATAAAAATCGCCGGGCTGTTATTTTTGGCCATCCAGCTGTCTTTAAAATCCCTTAGGGTTATCGGGCCGGCAGAATCATCTACACCGTGGGCTTCGGGTTTAAAGGCATCGATCTTATTAAAAACGGTGATGATGCGCTTATCAATGGCGCCAAGATCCTTCAAAGTTTCGTGTACGGTGTGGATCTGGTCTTCAAAATGGGGATGGGAGATATCCACCACGTGTACCAGGATGTCTGCTTCGCGAACTTCGTCCAGCGTCGATTTAAAACATTCCACCAAATGATGAGGCAGCTTGCGGATAAACCCGACGGTATCCGACAATAAGAAGGGCACGTTCTCGATAACGACTTTCCTTACGGTAGTATCGAGCGTAGCGAACAATTTGTTCTCAGCAAATACATCTGATTTCGACAGCAGGTTCATAATAGTCGATTTACCCACGTTGGTATAGCCTACCAGGGCCACACGGATCAGCTGGTTCCGGTTTTTGCGCTGGGTTTCGTTCTGCCGGTCGATACTTTTTAATTTTTCCTTCAGGATGTCGATCTTGTTTAAGATCAAACGGCGGTCGGTCTCGATCTGGGATTCACCCGGGCCACGCATCCCGATGCCGCCCTTTTGCCGTTCAAGGTGCGTCCATAAGCGGGTCAGTCTCGGCAGCAAATACTGCAGTTGCGCCAGTTCTACCTGGGCCTTGGCCTGGGCGGTTTGGGCGCGGCCGGCAAATATGTCGAGAATGAGGTTGTTGCGGTCAAGTATTTTTACCTGCAATTCATTTTCGATGTTGCGCAGCTGCGAAGGGCTCAACTCGTCGTCGAACACCACCATGTCGATCTCTTCTTCGATGACGAAGGCCTTGATGTCTTCCAGTTTACCCGAGCCTACAAAGGTTGCGCGATCGGGCCGCTGCAGCTTTTGCGTAAAGGTGTTTACGGTTTGTGCACCCGCTGTTTCCACCAGGAATTGCAGTTCCTCTAAATATTCCTGCTCCTGTTCCGCGGTTTCATTGGGCGTTATCACGCCAACCAGCACGGCTTTTTCCTGCTTCACAGCAGTATCATAAAATTTTTGTTTCATTCAGTAAATGAATTACAATCAGGGTGCCAAAATTACGAAAAAGGAAGGTTTAATTAGCGATAAGTCAAAATATGCCTATTTACTATTCATCGCCATATAATCCAGCGTCAAATTGCACATTGCCTTTACACCGAGGGCAAAGCCGCTCTCTTCGATATAGAAATCAGGCGAATGGTTTGCCGGCGTGGTTTTGGGGTCTCCGCCTTTGGGCATCCCGCCTAAAAAGAAAAACAGGCCGGGCACTTTTTGCTCGTAAAAGCTAAAATCTTCGGCGCCCGTTGTCGGCGGGCTAATGCTCACATTTGAAACGCCGGCTGTTTGCTGCAGGGAGGGTAGCATTTTGGCCGTGAGCGCCGGGTCGTTAAACGTCACCGGGTAATCATTGCCCAGCGTTACTTTGGCGGTAGCGCCCTGCATTTCAGCTGTGCTGGTTACAATCTGATTCAATTTATCCCACAGTAATTTCTGATCAGCGTCGGTAAACGAGCGCAGCGTACCGTCCATCTCTACCGAGTCGGGGATGATATTGCCGCGGTTGCCGCCTCTTATAGCCCCAATGGTTACCACTGCCGGATTTTCGGTTATGTTGATATTCCGGCTTACAATAGTTTGCAGGTTATTGATGATCTGTGCCGATACGACAATGGGGTCGACGCCTTGCCAGGGCATGGCGCCATGAGAAGATTTTCCCTTTACAACAATATGGAAGCCGTTTACGCCGGCCATAGCGCCTCCCGGTCGGTAAACAATCGTGCCGGTTGGTACATAGGATATAATATGCTGCCCGAAGATCACATCCACTTTTGGATTTTCAAGCACCCCTTCCTTAACCATTTCTTCAGCGCCGCCAACTTCACCGGGCGGCAAGCCTTCTTCGGCCGGCTGAAAAATGAATTTTACGGTGCCGTGAAGCTGGCTTTTCATGGAGCTCAATATTTCAACAACCGCCATCAGCATGGCCATGTGCGAATCGTGCCCGCAGGCATGCATCACGCCCACAGGTTGCCCCATATAGGTTGTCTTTGCTTTTGATGCAAATGGCACCGGTGTTCGCTCGGTAACCGGCAAAGCGTCCATTTCTGACCGAAGAGCGACTACCGGCCCCGGCTTGCCGCCGTGCAATATGCCTACAACCCCGGTTGTGGCAATACCTGTTTTCACTTCCAGCCCGAGTGACGTTAAATATTTGGCGATGATGCCGGAAGTACGCACTTCATGGTTACCCAGCTCGGGGTGTTCGTGGAAGTCACGCCTCCAGGTTACTACCTGGCTTTGCATGGAGTCGGCTTTCCTGGCAACTACATCTCTAAGGGTAATTTGAGAAAAAACAGGAAATGAATAAACGCAAAGGATGAGCAGGTACAGTTTTTTCATCTTAGGATTTTTAACTAAGATAGAAATATTGTGTGAACTATGATTTTTAAGATTTGAGGATGATAAGATTAGCGGCGATAATCCTACAAATCTTTAAATCCCACAAATCATAGTTCAGACAGTTGTCCTTATCTTCAACTCATTCATCTGCGATTTGGCGATGGTGGATGGCGTGTCGATCATGAGATCGCGACCCGAATTATTTTTCGGGAAGGCTATCACATCACGGATGGAATCCAGTCCTGCAAATATTGAGCACAAACGGTCGAACCCAAAGGCAATACCACCATGCGGCGGGGCGCCATATTCAAATGCATCCATCAGGAAGCCAAACTGTTTTTGTGCTTCCTGCTGTGTAAAGCCCAGGTGTTTGAACATAAGCGACTGCAGTGCCCTGTCGTGGATACGGATAGAACCTCCGCCGATCTCCACACCGTTGATCACCATATCATAAGCGTTTGCCCTTACTTCGCCTGGCGCGGTATCCAGCAAAGCGATATCCTCTGGCTTTGGCGAGGTGAACGGATGATGCATGGCATGGTAGCGGCCGGTTTCTTCGTCCCATTCCAATAAGGGAAAATCGATCACCCATAGCGGCGCAAAAGTATTTTTGTCGCGCAGGCTGAGCCTTGCGCCCATTTCCAAACGGAGCTCGCCCAATTGTTTGCGTACTTTATCAGTTTTGCCGGCCAATATCAGCATCAAGTCGCCTGGTTCCGCATTGAATGCGGCGGCCCAGTTGGTGAGGTCGTCTTCACCGTAAAATTTATCTACGGATGATTTTAAGGTTCCATCAGAGCCGTAGCGGCAATAGATCATGCCGGTAGCGCCGATCTGCGGGCGTTTTAGCCATTCGGTCAATTCGTCGATCTGTTTGCGGGTGTATTCAGCGCAGCCTTTCACGTTGATGCCCACAACCAATTCGGCGTTATCAAAAATGCCGAAGTTTTTACCTTTTGTAAGGTCGTTCAGCTCTACAAATTCCATACCGAGGCGAATGTCCGGTTTGTCCGATCCGTATAAACGCATCGCATCGGCATAGTCCATGCGAGGGAATTTATCCAAATGAATGCCTTTCACTGTTTTGAACAGGTGACGCGTCAGCCCTTCAAAAATATGCAGGATATCTTCCTGTGTAATAAATGCCATTTCACAGTCGATCTGGGTAAATTCCGGCTGGCGGTCGGCACGCAGGTCTTCGTCCCTGAAACATTTCACGATCTGGAAATAGCGATCGAACCCGCTCACCATTAGCAATTGTTTAAATGTTTGGGGTGACTGCGGCAGCGCGTAAAATTCTCCTGGGTTCATACGGCTTGGCACCACGAAGTCGCGGGCTCCTTCGGGTGTTGATTTGATGAGTACCGGCGTTTCCACCTCGATAAAATTGAGCCCGTCGAGGTATTTACGCACTTCCTGCGCCATTTTGTGCCGAAGCATCAGGTTGTTGCGGATGGGGTTGCGGCGCAGGTCAAGGTAACGGAATTTGGCGCGCAGTTCCTCGCCGCCGTCAGTTTCGTCCTCTATTAAAAACGGTGGAATTTTGGCAGCATTGAGTATTTCTATATCCGTGGCCACGATCTCTATCTCACCGGTTGGTATCTTGAGGTTCTTGCTGGTACGTTCCTGCACCTGCCCGGTTGCTTTGATCACAAATTCACGTCCCAGGCTGCGGGCTGTTTCACGCAAAGTGGCATCAGTATCGGTATTTAAAACCAACTGGGTTAAACCATAACGGTCGCGGACGTCGATAAACGTCATGCCGCCAAGGTCGCGCGATTTTTGCACCCAGCCGCATAAGGTAACGGTTTGGCCTAGATCACTGATGGTTAATTCGCCGCAAGTATGTGTACGTAGCATAGGACTGTGTATAAAAGTTCGCAAAAGTAGGGTTTTAGTCGGAAAGTCCGAGAGTCGGGAAGTCCGAAAGATGGAAAAAGTAAATCTGGTGTGGTTATTTCTATAGTTTGAACTTTTTTGGATTCCGTCGGCTATCCCAAATGGGGATGACCTCAATGTATTCTACATCAATTCTATAATACACAAGATAATCGCGAACGATTTTTATCCTTATATTATGAAATTTAGTTGGCTTACCTGATTCCGGTTGTTCGGCAACGTGTTCAACACTTTCTATCAATAACCGATTTAGATATTCGCTATAAGTTTTGGACTTATGTCTTTTTGTCCAATATTTTAGGATCTCAAATAGTTCTTTTCGGGCTCGTTCGGACCAATCTATTTTTTTAGCCATTCATCAGTCTGCCTTTTTACTTCTTCATGAGATACCCGCTCCCCTCTTTTCAATTGCTCTAATCCATCGTTTACCGCTTCAATTTCTCCGGGACTCATTTGGTGAATCTCTGCATGCTCAAATTCTATCAAATCGGCAATGTGCTCCAACAATTCGTCGCTATCCGTGGCAACAATTTTGGCTATGATCTTCTCTTTCAATTCCGCGGTACTCATAATATTGCTTTTATCAAATTTACGAATAATCCCACAAATTCGAAATCGAATCCCGATAGCTATCGGGACCGAAATCCGAAATCAAAAATAAACACTACTTTTGTTGCAATAATAATTCTCAAGGGGTGCCTTGCTTTGAGCAATCAAACTGAAAGACAGGCTGAGATCAAACCCAGACCCCCCGACCCCCTAAAGGGGGAGTAAAATAGCTTAAAGATTTGCTTTAGGACTATCGAACTCCCCCTTTAGGGGGCCGGGGGGCATACCTGATCCGGGTAATGCCGGCGTAGGGAGAGGTAAAGTTAAGTGTACTGCGTGCCGGCCCTGGTAAGCAGATGGTTTAACTAATTAATTTTTGTCATTTGTGAAAAATTTACTTGCGGCGTTCATCGCCCTGCTGCTGCCTTTTATGGCATCGGCCCAATTTGCTATTTCGGGCAGGGTAACCGGCCCCGGTGGAGCGCCTTTGCCCGGCGCTACTGTCACCATTAACAGCACGACCATCAAGATCGCCACTGATACGGCAGGGCGATACCGCCTTGATGGCGTTAAAGGCGGTAATTACGTGTTAAACGTAACTTACATCGGTTACTATGCAGTCAGCAAAAACATTGTTTTAAATGCCGACCTCACGGAAAATTTTTCCCTCGAGAACAATGAAATGCTAACGGAAGAAGTCACCGTAAGCGGCACCAGGGCCGCTAAAAACGACCCGACCACCTTTACCAATGTAAACAAGGAGCAGATCGCTAAAAATAATCTCGGGCAGGATTTGCCTTTCCTGCTTGATCAAACGCCGTCCTTTGTATCACAGTCGGATGCCGGCGCGGGGGTGGGTTATACTTATATCCATATAAGGGGATCGGATGGTACGCGCATTAACGTAACCATTAACGGTATTCCTTATAACGACTCCGAGGAAGAGGCAACCTTTTTTGTAGATGTTCCCGATTTTGCATCCTCCATCGACAACATCCAGATACAGCGCGGCGTGGGAACGTCCACCAACGGCGCCGGTGCGTTCGGGGCCAGCATCAACATCCAAACCACCACCCGGATCGATACCGCGTATGCCGAGCTAAACAATTCTTTCGGCTCGTATGGAACGGTGAAAAATACGGTAAACCTCGGCTCGGGGCTACTGGACGGGCACTTCAGCGTCGACGGCCGCTTATCGCGCATCTGGTCCAACGGGTATATCGACCGTGCGTTTTCTAATCTCCAGTCGTTCTTTTTGACCGGGGCGTATTATGGGAAAAATACCGTGATCCGCCTTAATGTGTTTGGCGGTACCGAACATACCTACCAGGCATGGGACGGCGAACCGGAAGACAGTCTGCGTGCCGGCAACCGCACTTATAACCCCCTGGGCAGCGAAAACCTGCAGGGAACCGCACCTTTTTATCCCAACCAAACCGACAACTATACGCAGGATCATGTGCAGTTGCTCGTCGACCAAAAAATATCGGATAAGCTTTCCTTCAGCGGGGCCTTGCACTATACGCACGGTTTTGGCTATTACGAGGAATATGTGCCGCAGCAGTCGTTGAGCGCTTTAGGCATTACCCCGATAACAGTGGGTGGTAAGGTGATCGATACCACCGACCTCACCCAGCAATTATGGCTCAACAACAAATTTTATGGGGTTACCTACAACCTGAAGTATGTCCCGCATAAAAATCTCAATTTCATGCTCGGCGGCGCTTACAACCAGTACAACGGCGGACACTACGACAACATCCAATGGACGCAGCAGAGCACCGACATTCCGCCCGGCTACCAGTACGAAAGCGATAATGCCTTTAAGACTGATTTCAATATTTTCGGTAAGGCCGATTATACGATAGGTAAGCTTTCCCTGTTTGCCGATATGCAGTACCGGCACATTTATTATTCATTTTTAGGGTTTAACGACCAGCTGCAAAATATACAGCAGCAGGTGTTCCTTGACTTTTTTAACCCGAAAGCAGGTGTTACCTATCAATTCAATCCCGACAATAACGTGTACGCATCCTTTGCCGTGGGCAACCACGAGCCCGACCGCGACGACTATACCCAATCCACACCTGCCAACCGTCCGCTGCCGGAAAACCTGAAGGATTGGGAAGTGGGCTACCGCACCCAGCAAGGCATATTCTCGGGAGGCATCAATGCCTATTATATGTTGTATTATAACCAACTGGTGCTAACCGGCGAACTAAACGACGTGGGCGACCAGGTGCGCAGCAACGTAAAAAACAGCTACCGCGAAGGGCTGGAATTTGACGGCGCCCTGAAGATCAACCGGCAGTTGGTATGGGCAGCCACTGCGGCCCTGAGCAGCAACATAGTAGACGGTTTCCAGGAATATTTGGTAGACTACGACAACAACTCTACCGTGGAATACACTTATAAAAAGACGGACATTGCCTTTTCGCCTGACTTCGTGGGGTCGAGCACGATCAGTTTCCTGCCTTTTCGTGGCGGCGAAATTGCGCTGATCAGCAAATATGTGAGCAGGCAGTACCTCGACAATACCTCGAATATTGATCCGCCGGGCTACGGGCCGTCCGATCCAACATCAAACCGTTACTTGAACGGCTACTTTTTGAACGGCGTTCGATTGGGTTATAATTTTAAAACCCGGTGGATAAAAAATATAGGAGTGACCTTATTAATTAACAACATTTTCAGCGAGAAATATGAATCGAACGGCGCTACTTACCCGGATATTGAGAGCGGCAAGGTGGTAAATTATAACTACTTTTTCCCGCAGGCGCCGGCTAATTTTTTACTGGGGCTTAATATGAAGTTCTGATTTTTCGGGATTACACCGATTTTGGGAATGATTTCATCGATTCGGGTTTGATGGTTGATTGAGTTGATCAGGTGAGTGGTTGGTTTTGGTCCGTTGGATTAGCTTCTTCATCTTCCAATCTGTGAAATCAATCGCGACTCCGTGAACGCCATTGAAAATAGAAACAATAAGTGAATAATCATAAACCAAAAACAAAGTTTCCACAACATTAATCCATTGTAAATTAAATATTTTATACTTCCTGTACCTTAAATAGCGGGCTTCCCCACAGGGTGTGGAAAACTCTGAATAGTATTCCGTTTTTACGACTGATAAATTTGAGTAAAACCCCCTTTGGTTTTTTTATTAGCTACCGATCTAAAGCAAGTACGGATATGGAAGATGACCTCGACAAAAAAACACCCCTTAAAAAACATCGCGGCTTAAAGGTTGAAAGACACTTTACCAAAGAGGGCACAAGCGTATTCGACCTGTTTAAATACGACACGCGCTCGTCCGTGATACGCAACCCATCAGGCGATGCGGTTTTTGAAATGAACGATGTAGAGGTGCCGACGACATGGTCGCAGGTGGCCACCGATATACTCGCCCAAAAATATTTCCGGAAAGCCGGCGTACCCCAGCCCGATGGCACAACCGGCCCTGAAAAAAGTATAAAACAAGTTGCCCACCGCATGGCTAATTGCTGGAAGGAATGGGGCGTGCGCTATGGCTACTTCGCTTCGCCGAAAGACGCGGCTGTATTTTACGATGAGATCGTTTACACCATAACCGGGCAATTAGCCGCGCCCAACTCGCCGCAATGGTTCAACACGGGGCTGTACAGTTCCTACGGCATCACCGGTAAACCGCAGGGGCATTATTATGTAGACCCCAGGACGGAAGAACTTAAAAAATCCACCTCGGCTTACCAGCGTCCGCAACCGCATGCCTGTTTTATCCTGTCGGTAGATGACGACCTTGTGAACGAGGGCGGCATCATGGATCTGTGGGTGCGCGAGGCCAGGATATTTAAGTACGGATCGGGTGTTGGCACGAATTATTCAAAGATCCGGGGCGACAATGAAAAACTTGCAGGTGGCGGCTATTCATCAGGCCTGATGTCCTTCCTTAAAATCGGCGACCGCGCAGCCGGCGCCATTAAATCGGGCGGAACTACCCGCCGGGCGGCCAAAATGGTCTGCCTCGACCTGGATCACCCCGAAATAGAAAGCTTTGTGAACTGGAAGGTGGAAGAAGAGAAAAAAGTTGCCGCGCTGATAGCAGCCGGCTACGCATCCGATTACGAAGGCGAGGCCTACAAGACCGTCTCGGGGCAAAACTCAAATAACTCCGTTCGCATACCCAATACTTTTTTCAGAGCCTTAAAAAACGACGCCCCCTGGGACCTGACAAGCCGTATGAGCGGCAAGCCTGTTAAATCCATACCGGCGCAAAAACTTTGGGACGATATCGCCTTTGCCGCCTGGGCCTGTGCCGACCCCGGCGTGCAGTTTGATACCACTATCAACGAGTGGCATACCTGTCCCGAAGGCGGCCGCATCAACGCATCGAATCCCTGCTCCGAATACATGTTTCTGGATAATACCGCCTGCAACCTGGCATCGGTGAACCTGGCGCATTTCTTTGATCCGGAAACAAGGATATTCGACGTAAAAGGATATGAACACACCTGCCGGATATGGACCATCGTGCTGGAAATATCCGTACTGATGGCGCAGTTCCCCTCCAAAGAGGTGGCGCAGCTTTCCTACGATTACCGTACACTTGGCTTAGGTTATGCCAATCTTGGCTCGGCCTTAATGGTGAGCGGCATCCCCTACGAAAGTAAAAAAGCCAGGGCCATAGCAGCGGCGATCACCGCCATTATGACCGGCACCGCATACGCAACTTCGGCCGAAATGGCCAGGGAACTGGGCGCTTTTAAGGAATACGAAAAAAACAAGCCGCACATGCTGCGCGTAATGCGCAACCACCGATATGCTGCTTATAATTCTACCGATAACTTCGACGGACTGGAAATTCACCCGCCGGGCATCGACCAGATGCAATGCCCCGATTACCTGCTTTCGGCTGCCTGCAACGCCTGGGACAAAGCCGTTGAAATGGGCGAAAAGTATGGTTACCGTAATGCCCAAACCACCGTTATTGCCCCAACGGGAACAATCGGACTGGTAATGGATTGCGACACGACTGGCATCGAGCCTGATTTTGCGTTGGTAAAATTTAAGAAACTCTCTGGCGGCGGCTATTTCAAGATCATTAACCAGGCCGTGCCCGAAGCGCTGGCCAACCTCGGTTATTCAGCGCACGAAGTGACAACAATTGTTAATTATGCAAAGGGTGCCGCCACACTTAAAGGCGCACCCTTTATTAATTTTGAAACACTGAGGGCGAAAGGCTTCACCGACGATGAACTCGATAAGCTGGACAAAGCCATTATATCAGCCTTCGAGATCAGCTTTGCCTTTAATATCTGGACGCTGGGTGAAGACTGCCTCAAGCGCCTGGGCTTTACCCCCGAACAATACTGCGCCAACGATTTTAACTTGTTAAAGGCACTGGGCTTTACCAACAAGCAAATCGCTGAAGCCAACGAGTACATCTGCGGCACAATGACCATTGAAGGCGCCCCTTATCTTAAACAGGAACATTACCCCATATTTGATTGCGCCAATCGCTGCGGGTCGAAAGGGGAAAGATACATCCATTCGCATGGGCATATCAAAATGATGGCGGCGGCGCAGCCCTTTCTTTCGGGCGCCATATCCAAAACCATCAACCTGCCCAATGAGGCAAATGCCGACGAAATAAAGGACTGTTATGAACTTTCCTGGCGACTCGGCCTGAAAGCCAACGCGCTTTACCGCGACGGCTGCAAATTGTCGCAGCCGCTTTCCACCAAATCGGATGTGAAAGAAGAAAAATCCGACGAAAAGCTGGAAACAGTGGAAGAAGTTTTGGGCGAGGCCGCAAATGTGCGATTGAGTGACTTAACGCCCGAACAGGTAATTGAGGCTGCCATTGCCATCATAGAAAAATCAAAGGACACCAACTTTATGCGCGAGCTGTCGCGCGTGGTGCAAAAGAAACGCCTGCCTTCCAAGCGCCGCGGCTATACCCAAAAAGCCAGTATCGATGGGCAGGTGGTGTTTGTCCGCACGGGCGAATATGAAGACGGGACGCTCGGCGAGATTTTCGTGGATATGCATAAAGAGGGCGCTACTTTCCGGTCGCTGATGAACTGTTTCGCCATAGCGGTATCTGTTGGCCTGCAGTATGGCGTACCGCTGGAGGAGTACGTAGAGAAATTCACGTTCACGCGTTTTGAACCTGCCGGGATGGTAATGGGGCATGCCAATATTAAGAGCGCCACGTCCATCATCGATTATATTTTCCGGATGCTGGGCTATGAGTACCAGAACCGTACCGATTTGGTGCATGTGCTTACCGAACAAAACGGCATCACCGGTAACCCGCAAATGGGCGGCTATGATCGCAATACCGACGAAACCAACGTTTACCAACCGGTTGCGGTGAAAGTAACAGGAGATAACAATAGTGGCAGTCAGAAGAAATTTAGCCTTGACTTAAGCATGGGTGTGCAAAGCGATGCCCCGTCATGTAACGTGTGCGGGCACACCACACTCCGTTCGGGTACTTGCTATAAATGTTTGAATTGCGGCAATTCGATGGGGTGCTCGTGAGGAAGCTCAAAGCTTAAGGCAGAAAGCTTAAGCGGAAGGGCAAATGAGGGTAAAAAATATTTAAAGCTGGATGATAATTGTGACGTGTGAAAAAAGCTTTATGCTTTAGTCTTTCAGCTTTATGCTTTAAAGAGGCGTTTTGTGTTCAGTTTTATAGTTAGTTTTAGTTGGCCCCCGGTTGGTTACCCGGGGCCTTTTTTTATGATTTTTTTGAGGATAGCTAACCCAAGGCGCCACGGGCGAATATCTTTTCACCTCTTACCTGCCAACTCACCTCCGGCCATGAACCGTGAGCTATGAACCATCAACCAACTGCTACTGCTATTACTACTTTCCCAACTCACCTCCCCGCTCACCTCAGGCCATGAACCATGAGCTATGAACCATCAACCAACTGCTACTGCCACTGCCTCTGTCACTTTCCCACTCACAACTCTACCTCGCCAGGTAAAACTTCGTCCAAAAATCAGTTGTCTTAGCCATTTCAGCACTTTCCCCGCTGGTCGATGATTGGGACTGGCTGCCACCACTTCTACCGCCATGCCGGCCACCGCCGCCACTCATGCCGCCGCCCATGCCACCCCCGCCGCCGCCATGCCGGCCGCCACCGCCACTATCTCCATCGCTGCTTTGGGATGGCAGTTTACGCTCCACGCCATTTATTTTAAAATTGAATGCCCATTCGTTTTTTGTAACATCGTCCACGTGAAAGTACTGCAATGGGATAGCCGCCTCACAAACCAGGTAGCCGTTGTCGTCGTAATTTACAGCGGTTTGTATGCCATAGGTATTGGAGGTAGTGATCATTTCGTCTTCGATATCCTTAAAGCCCTCAACCTTTATCCCGCGCAGGCTGGTTAAGCGCTCACGCATCAAATCCTCCCGCTCCTGTTTCGTCGATTCGGCCATGCCCGTGTCGGGTGGCAACTTGAAATGGTTATTGGTTTCTGTACTTACGGGGAAAGTAATACAATAAGTCTCTTTTTTCTTGCCCCTGGTGTCAATGCTTAAGGTAAGGCCGGCCCGCAGGACCCTACGCTGATCAACCCGGTCGTTAAAGCGGATAGCGAAGTAAAGGGTGTCTTTGGTATTCGCTATGGCATAATTGAGATGCTTTTCGGCATTATAATACCGCAGGCTGTCGCCCCACTCTTTGATATCGCCGTCCACAACAATCCCGGGTGGCGGGGGCAGCAGTGTGCCTGTCTTATCCTGTGCGGATGCTAACGCCGCCAATAATCCGATCAAACCCAGCGTCAGCATTCTCCCAAAAGTCTTTCTCATATATTATTTAAAATCAATATTGCTTGCAATGTTATACTTTTTGGATAACAGCCAATTGAACACAATTTTACGGTGTTTATTATTGTTTTTGAGTAATTTTGTAGTTACTTATGGCTGACACGCAGGTACAGGAAGAAACCTTAACGCTTGATGAAATTCTTTCAAGTTTAAAGGAAATGCATCGGCTCATCTTGTGGAATGATGATGTAAACACCTTTGATCATGTGATCTTCTGTATGATGAAGTACCTGGATTACACCGAATCACAAGCTGCCAAAATCGCCTGGAAAGTGCATAACGAAGGCAAATGCGCCGTATTGGAAGGCTCATTCACCGAGGTGGAAGTTTACCGTAAAATCTTACAGCAGGAAGGGTTGACCGTTTCTGTCGATTAGTTTTAAGTCCGAAGCCTTAAGTCTAAAGTTCTAAGTCAGTAGTTTTTTATCTCACCACCCACAACAGCCAACTGACTCACCCCTACCCTCCCGATAGCTATCAGCTTTTTTGTTTACCCAATTTATTTTACTCAAGATGGTCATCAGGAAGTTTTTTTGTATT
>Ga0206808_1145_pt1 | contig 16240 bp, 13 predicted proteins | sample Alteio_BWOrgCont_58_FD_152899 | JGI IMG/M metagenome (GOLD analysis project Ga0206808, IMG submission 152899) | Enriched cells from forest soil in Barre Woods Harvard Forest LTER site, Petersham, Massachusetts, United States -... | ecosystem: Environmental > Terrestrial > Soil > Temperate forest >...
TGGCTCTGCCATCACGGTATGTAGTCACAATTTTTTTGCCATCGGGAGAAAATTCCGCATAAATCATCCCACTTGTATTACCAATCGGCAACATCAACTTAGGCTCCTGCGCAAAAAGAGCCTTCGTCGAAAAGCAAAAAACAAAAAGTAAAATAGCCTTTTTCATCTTAGTCTATGCTTTACTATCCAATCCGTAGCCTGGTTAACAACCTGTTCAGCCAGCGCTTTCAGGTCACTTTTTTTGCCGTTGAGCTCAAATTTGTACTTGGTTTCATTGTTCTGCCTGATGTTAACCTTTACAGTCAGGTCACCACCTTTTACTTCGTATCGGCCGCCGAGGGAATAAGCATCCGGGGAAGTGCTGCCGGCGACATAAGTAATAGCATTTTCTTCACCCCTGGCTGATATCTCATTCAAAAGATTATCCAATAAGCTATTCAACTGCAGGTTATCCGCTGCGATATCTTCATCACTATTCTGAAAATTACTCGCCGTAAACAACGGCTTCTCATCTGCCAATTTTACCCCCGCCATGACCTCCTGGTCCACCACCCCGATGTTAAAATTACCGGCGCTCACGATCTGCGGTTCCTGGCGGTTGCCGGTTTGGCGGACGATATCGCTTACCGTTTTCTCCGCAGCGTTAAACCATCGGGAAACATTAAGGTATCTATTATCTTCCAGTATATCAGGTTCTTGTTTGATCGCCTTAAGCAGCGCATAGGTTAACAACCCCTGGCTGTAACGGCCCATTTCATAAGCGTTCTGGTTGCTGGCCGAGGCGGCCAAAATAAACAAACCCGATCTTTCATTCAGCTTATCTATCGCTTTGATCTGTTCGCTTTTGTCATCGTTACGCGCGGCCACATAATTCTGACCGGCATCGCCAATCTTTACCATCTCGTTGATCGCCTGCCCGCTGTTGCAGGCGTCTAATATCAATATGCGTTTCTGGGCTTTGATGATGGAGGGTTTCATCCAGTCGCTCAATTCCTTGGTGCTGATGCCTACTTCAGCAGGGGCGTCGGTTGCGGTAGCCTGCGAGGCATCGGCGGTCAAAAAGTAAAACTGTTTTTGCTCGCCGGAGCTTACCCCATGGCCCGCGAAAAAGATGAGTAGGATATCATTGGCGGTCGCCTTTTTGCCGATTTCGTCGAGGATTTTGTGAATGGCAATTTTCTCCGGCAACTGGTAGTGTTCCCTATCGGTGGTAAGGTTGTACATGTACACATGTTCTTTCCCATCGGTATTGAGCAGCTTGCGTGCGCTGGCGGCTACAGCCCTGGATATATCCCCGGCATCCTTGGCGGCATATTTTAATTGCAGTTCCGGGCTTTTATAATCGCTTACGCCGATCATCACCGCGTAAAGGTTGGGGATTTCCGCCTTCTTAGCGGTCTCGTCTTCCATGGCCTGCGCCATCCGCGAGGAAATATCATTCTTTGCAGTATAGGCCTTCACCGAAACCGGGTTTTGCTGGCCTGCAATAAAATAGGCCGTCAGTTCCTGTTCAGGGATATTCAGCTCAAATCCCGCAGCTGTTTGAACAAGCTGCGCCGGTTTATACCGCCTTACCTCGATGCCATTTACTGACAAAACCGTTTCGCCCAAACCGCCTCGCTGGGGTGTGATCATAAAATGGTACCCGCTCTTGTCTTCGCGCTCAACATGCGGTATCAAGCCGCAAATATCCAGATCGGATAATTTTTTTGCATTGATACTGTCGCCTTTATTGATGCGTTCCACCAGGTTGGGCACCCATAATTGGTCTTTTACCTGGTCAAGGCCGATGACTTCTGTGCCGCAGGTGAAATAAAGAAGTTTTCGGGCAGCTTCGGTGCCGTCATAGCGGCCGTAAGGGTCGGTAACCAGGTAATCGGCGCTGTCGATTGCAAAAAAAGTATAGAGAAGTTTGCCGCTTTGTGAATCCCATACTTTGCTAGTATTATCTCGCGAACATGTAATAATCCTCTTGCCATCTGGGGAAAATTGAGCGTCGTGTAACATAGCGCTATGCCCGATCAAATCAGCAAGTCTCTTTCCTGTTTCGGCATCCCATATTTTAGCTGTTTTGTCGTCAGACGCTGTAACAACCTTTTTTCCATCAACAGAGAAATTACAATTGAATACAAAACTAATATGTCCAACTAGATTTGCCAATAACTTCCCTGATCCCATATCCCAAATTTTGGCGGTATGATCATAGGACCCAGTTAAAAACTTTTTACTGTCAGGGGAAAAATCATAATCATAGATCATGTCCTTATGTCCTTCCAGATCGGCAGCCAGTAGACCACTTTGCAAATTCCATATTTTTGCGGTATTTCCGCAAACTGCGATTATGTTTTTATCATTTGGAGGAAATAATACATAACTAAGACTCTTTCCCGGGATTTTTAAATCGAATAATAGCTTACCTGTTTGTGAATCCAAAATTTTTACAATACTATCAGCACTTACCAATGCAATTCTTTTTCCATCGTGAGAAAACCCATAGATAGGGAAATTGCACTTTAGATTAGATAAAATCTTTCCTGTTTCTGAATCCCAGGTTTTAAATGTGCTGTCGGGTGAAATCGTAAAAATCTTTCCCCCGTCGGAGGAAAATTGAGCCGCCGACACCTTTAACTCAAATAAAAACTTCCCAGAATTCGCATCCCATATCTTGGGGCTATTGTCACGAGATGAGGTTATAATTTTTTTGCCGTCAAGGGAGAATTGGGCATCCTCAATTAGGCCCCTCCGCTCTTTTAAATTAAATAAATGCGATCCAGTTTTTGAATCCCATATTTTACATGACTTGTCACCTGAGATAGTCAATATTCTTTCACCACCTCTGTAAAACATTGCATCAAATACTGGTATGGCTTGAACCATCCTCCCAAAATCAAATAAAACTTTCCCTGTTTCAGCATCATATATACTTTGACCATCCCAGCTTGAAATGATTATTCTTTTGCTATCGTAAGAAAACTCTGCGGAAAAAACTACTTCTGGCTCTTTTAAACTCGGATCGGTTCGCGTATTTATATCCACTAACAATTTTCCTGTTCCTGCATCCCAAATTTTGATCGCGCTTTTCCAAGCAGATAGCGTAGCTATCGTTTTGCCATCTGGGGAAAATTTGGCATAACTTATTCCGGCACCATTGCCTTTTATGTCTATTATAAGTTTTCCTGTTTCTGCGTTCCATATTTTAGCGGTACTATCATAAGACGCTGTCACAATTCTTTTTCCATCAGGAGAAAAATCAGCTGATAGTACGCTATCGGTGTGCCCTTTTAAATCTAATAGCATCTTTCCTGTTATCGCATCCCATAGTTTGGCTGTTTTATCGTAAGATGCAGTCACAATTTTTTTATTGTCGGGGGAAAATCGAGCCGTAATTACGGCGCCCTTATGCCCTGGCAGGCCAAATAAGAGTTCTCCGGTTTCCGCATCCCAAACTTTTGCCGTGCTATCCCGCGAGTTCCAGGTTTTTGCTGCGCTGTCCTGGGAGGTAGTAATAACTTTTTTTCCGTCGGGGGAAAATTGAGCAGCGTTTATATTATTAATCGGCCCTTTCAAGTATGTAAGAAGAGTGCCTCTTTGGGCATCCCATATTTTCGCTGTCTTGTCAACAGCGTTATGCGGACCTTTCTGTGTAAAAACATTGCTAACCGCGTTTTCGTCGGATGTCGTAATAATTTTTTGGCCGTCACGCGAAAAAATCGCTCCATTTAGCCCGTGAATGTGTCCTTTTAAATCGGCAAGTTGTATTCCTGTGTTGGCATCCCATATTTTGGCAGTACTATCATAAGAGGCTGTGACAATTCTCTTTCCATCGGGTGAGAAATGGGCTGAAATAACCTTATCGGTATGCCCTTCTAAATTCGCCAGAAGTATAAAGGTTTGGGCATCCCATATTTTCGCTGAATTTTCATCGGCGGTCAAAATCCGCTTGCCATCGGGAGAAAATTCTGCCGAGGTAACGAACGATGTAAACCCGATAGGCAGCATCAATTTAGGCTCCTGCCCAAAAACACTTGAACTTAACAACCCAACAAATAAAATCGCCAATACGGCCGGTTTCATAAAATCAATAGTCAATTAAAAATTAAGAAATAAGCGGTTATTAATTCAAATCAGCCAAAACAAGCTGCTCAATCGCCGGCTGGTAAAAATTGCCGTAGCAATACGCCAAATGATCTTCTATATCGGCCAATAATTCATCCTTGCTGTTATGGTACCGGGTGCTTAGGCCCTGTTTAAACAGGTCGACCAAAACATGCAGATCGGCCTGCTTCAAAAACGTGATATACACCGGTTTTGGAAAATATTCTTCGCGGTAATCGTTTTTTTCGATATACCCGATCTTGATCATGCCCGGCGCTTCGCCTGCATTCTGGCTATTTAAGGTGGCGATTTTATGAAGGAAGGCCTGATCGAAGACCAGCACGTCCCGCGTTCGGGTAATCTCATTGCAAAGCGTATCCTTCCCGCTAACGGCACAAAAGAAAAATTTATCGCCGGGCTGCGTATTCAATTTTGCGGATTTAACCGGCAGCGCCTCGCCTTCAACGAGCAGGATCTTATTGGTCCCGTCTTCGCTTTTTGCATTGTTAAAAAACGTAAACAGGTCGAAATCGCCCCTTGCCGTGAGTATTTTGTTATAAGTATAATCCAGCAGGAACTCCCCAACGGTTAATTCATACAACTCCGACTTATTGGCTTCGCCCGCGCCCATGGGTATGGGTTTGCTGTTTGCAAAAGTGAGCCTGAGCTTACCCTTTTGCGGGCTGAACAGGCAAAGCTCGGCGTTTTTATCATTGCTGGTAATATAGCTTACGCTGGTCAATTTATCCCGCAGCTTAAGCGGCTTGTGGTTAAAATAAACATTGCCGGCTACGCGGGTTACAAAATAAACCTGCGCAAACCCTGATTGGACACACACAAACGTTATTAAAAGTAAAAAAAATGCCTTTTTCATTTGACTTTCCTTCCTTTTTTTGGAAAACCGTAGAGACGCAATACTTTGCGTCTCGGAGATTAATTGCAGTGTACTTTCGAAAAACCCTGGTACTCGTTTAAAATTGGCCGTAGAGACGCCCCGATCAATCGGGGCGTCTCGAAACGGATGCCCCTTATTTAACCCGGTTTCCCGCTCATTTAGGTCCGGGACGTAAACCTTGTGTCTCATTAAGATTACTTTCAGTCATCTTCCTCAACCACCAAGCTTTTAACTTTGGAAATTTATCAATCAAAATTTGTGCAAGGGTAAGATAAGTTGCGATATAAAACAGGCTTATAAATGCACTGAAATAAAAGTACGAAAAAATGTTTATGATAATCAATATCAGGGTAATAGAGAAAACTTTTATGATCAGTTCTTTAAAAAACGGGATCTTAATTTTCACATGGACTTCTTCTAATTTCCTGTCGGGGTGCAGGATGATCCAATAGCTGATCAGGAAATAGCAAACAAACAGCATCAGGAGCCAGTAAACAGAGATGGTTTCGGGATGTTCGCGCAGGGTAAGGTAGGTGTCCCATAGGATCAGCGCGCCCGGCATGTATTCCAGGTTGGTTAAATGCTGGTCGGTTGAAAAATCCCCTATCACAATCACCTTATTTTTCAGCAGGCTAAAAAAATCCGGGTCGAATAACAATTCGCCCAGGTTATAGGTATTCACCTTTTGTACCGCGCTCGCCTTCACCAGGTCGAACGGCCGGTAATAAAATTCGGGAATAATGGTGTTAAAGGTAAGTCGGCCATTCAGCCACGTCAAACCATATTTTTTGGTAAACCGGTTGGGGGTCGTTTCCTCGTACAGGGTTACCGGTAGGCTTTTCAACGAATCTTGAAAATATACCGGGATTTTGGTCAGCAGTACCTTGTTGATAGCCGTGTAATTCACTATCCCGTACGGCACGTTATAAATGGGCCTCACCAGCGTATCATCATTCCAAATAGCGGAGGTAATGACATGTTTTAGCTTTTCGATTTGTGGCCTTAACAGGCTATCGCCCGGCGCGGGTTTTTCGAACAAAACATCGCAGATCACATATTTATATTGGTTGGGATGCTCATTTAAGACAGCGAAAAGCCTTGCCAGCTTCACCCTATCGGTAATGGCCTGTTTGGCGCCGCTCATCGTTGAATCCGGCGCCCCGTATTCGCCGTCATCGGTAAGGGCCAGGTCCTTCGCCACATCTATAAACACCACATCATTAACATCGGGTTTCTTATCGAAGTTAAAGACCTTATGTTTCACAATGGTGGCCCATCGCAAAAAGCTGGATTCATCAAACCGTACAACAGCGGTGTACTGCAGTGCTACCGTGAAGACAACAAGGAACAAAGCATGAATAAACACCCAAACAAGCTTTTTTTTAAACCCGGGGATGAGGTTTTCAGCTTTTGAGAGTTCGGTTATTTTTAAACGGATACGAGAAGAAACAGCGCGTATAAAGCTAAGAATATGAATAAGCAGGTTTTTGATTCCGGTAAAAAGTCGTGTATTCTTTAAGTATTTAAATAAACTTTTTGACTGGTTCATAAGGCGGGTGGCTTTTGCCCGCATAAATTTAATAAACAAAACGCAGAAACGAGGCCGCACTTTTCATATCTTTGCCAGCTTCCCCTTCACCGCAGTTGCAATAAAATCCCTTTTCAAGCGCCGAATTCGGGCAAAGGCCAAAAGAGGTGGCGTTCATATCTCACTCATATCTCATATCTCATATCTCACGTCTCCACTCGCATTAAAATTTTCGTCTCGTAACACTATGAGTAACGTGACGTTACACTACGGGTAAGCTTACGAAAACCCGATTTTGTTCCTCCGCTAAAACCCTCCATATTTGTTAGCAAAGCTAATTTTGGTAGAATTTCTCAGCAATAACAACTTAATAAAAGAAACAGGCGCCAAAAGTGCAACCCAATTTATGACGAGGCGATCACAATAAAATCGGAGAATTCACAATCAAATCATAATAAAATCACAATAAATACACAAGCAATTCATAACAAAACACAGGGGCTTTGCCCTGTTTTTTCTTCAAAAATAGCTGTAGATAGCTGATAATTAGTTCTTTGACATATTGGATATTTTCCCCGATGGCGGAGAGACGCGATGCTTCGCGTTTTCTCATTGCGCCTTGTGTGTAAATTATGAAAAATTCAAATCAATCAACAGGACAAAAGGGACAAAATGGCAGGATCTGCAAGCATGATTATGCCTTTAGGCATCATGTTGCCAGAGCATATCGGGAAGGTAACTATACGACAGCAGAAGTAGCCAGAATGTTTGATGTAACGTATGAACAGGTCAGCGGATGGGTCAGGGAATTTTCTTCCGATCTCAGTGCCGAACCAGTTATTGCCCCAATGACAGAACAGGAACAAAACCACGCAAAAAAACTAGCATTAACCTCGCATCAGGCGCCCATAATCGGTACAAGCCATGCAAAAAAAATAGCATTAACCTCGCATCAACCTAACATTAAACCATCATAAATCACGTATGCTATGGGTTTAAGCCACCATCTGAAAATAAGATAAATAGCTAATAATAAATAATTTAGATGCTAATTTGGAAAATGAGCACGTCCCCCGTCAATCAAAAAAAGCAGGTTTTTCGCCACAAAAAACAAAAAGCCCGGGAACAGCTAAGCCGAAAGCGTTAATAATAGCAAGCAAAATGCCGAAGGCAGATATCCCCGGCGTTCGTCGCAAACTGTTACTGCTACTGCCACTCGCTCCCCACCTCCGGCTATGAACCATGATCTATGAACCCTCTCACATCTCACATCTCACATCCGCACCTAAAATTAACCTTGCGTCAACCGAAAAAACATTCTACTTTTGTCGCTGCCCGGATATATTTACCTTTGATGCCCGTACCTACCCAATCCAATTCAATTTTCAGCCAGCTCGAAGCGTTCGGCCATAAGAAAGTTGTTTTTTGCAGCGACCCTGAGACCGGCTTAAAAGCAATCATCGCCATTCACGATACCACCCTTGGCCCCGCATTGGGAGGCACCCGCATGTGGGCTTATAAAACGGAGGAGGATGCGCTTTACGATGTGTTGAGGCTCTCAAAAAGCATGACGTATAAGTCGGCCATAGCGGGACTCAACCTTGGTGGAGGCAAAGCAGTTATCATCGGCGATGCACACAAGGATAAATCCGAGGCCCTGCTTCGTAAATTTGGCAGGTTTATCAAAAACCTCAACGGTGAATTTATAACCGCCGAGGATGTAGGCACCAACCCGCGCGACATGGAATTTATCCGCATGGAAACCCAGTATGTGATGGGTGTGCCCGAAAGCATCGGCGGCAGCGGTGATCCGTCGCCTATAACCGCGCTTGGCGTGCTCATGGGGATTAAGGCATCCGTGAAGGAATATTACGGCAGCGATAGCCTGACAGGTAAGTCGGTTATTGTGCAGGGGACGGGTCGCGTTGGCGAGAACCTGGTGAAACTGCTTCGCGAGGAAAATGCAAAAGTGTACGCCAGCGACATCAACGACGATGCGGTACAAAATATCGCAAAAAAATATGGGGCGCAGGCAATATCAAATAATAGTATATTTGATATCGATGCGGACATTTATGCACCCTGCGCGCTGGGGGCTACAATAAATTCGCAAACAATAAAAAAGTTGAAGTGTAATATCATCGCCGGTTCGGCAAACAACCAGTTGGAAGACGAACAGGTGCATGGCCGGATGCTGTTGGAGAAAGGTGTTTTATTTGCGCCCGACTATGTGATCAATGCCGGGGGGATTATAAATTGCTATTCGGAATTGATGGGTTTTAGCAAGAAACGCACCATGCAGCTGACCGAAAACATATACGAAGCAACACGGAATGTGCTGAAGCTGTCGAAAGCCGAAAACATTTCAACAACGGAAGCCGCAAATAAAATTGCCGAAAAAAGAATTTCAGATATAAGAAAAGTTAAATCAACCTATTAAATTACAATCCAGTCCGCTTACTAACGGGTTAAAATCGTTCTTACAAAATGTTAAATCGCAGGCACCTCAGGGTCAAAGTTTTACAGTCGTTGTACGCTTATTATCAATCACATAGCGGCGACATAAAACAACATGAAAAAAATTTATTGCAGGGAATTGATAAGGTAAACGAGATGTATATCTGGATGTTATCCTTAATATCCGAGGTTACCGCTTATGCAGAGATCGATGCCGAAGAAAGGGCCAACAAACATTTGCCCAGCGCGGATGACCTGAACGCAAGCGTGAAAATTTTAAACAACCGGTTCATTCTTTCGCTTAAGAAAAATAAAGAATATCTCTCGGCGTTAAAAAAATATAAAGTGGCCTGGGATTTTGAGCCCGAGCTGACCAAGTCGCTCTTTATTATCCTGAAGAAGTCGGATGAGTATGCGGAGTACCTGAAAAAAACCGGGGATACCCTTCATAGCGACAAGGACATTATTAAATTTATTTTTAAAAAGGTGATCTTAAAATCGTCCCTGGCCGAACAGGTGTTTGAGGATAAATTTTTGTATTGGCCGGTTGACAAGGACGTATTGCAGGCGCTGATTGCCAAAACGTTTAAGAATTTTGCTTTTGACAACCCGGCAGAAAATAAGCTCGCCGAAGTGACCCCCAATTGGGAGGAAGACCGGGAGTTTATTGTCAATCTTTTTGAAGAGGCGATACGGCATAATGACGAATACCAGGAGTTGATCGGACAAAAAACACAAAATTGGGAGCCGGACCGGATTGCCATGATCGATACGTTATTGATGAAACTGGCGCTAACCGAGTTCATCAACTTCAGCTCGATCCCGGTTAAGGTTACCATCAACGAATACCTCGAGATATCCAAGGAATTCAGCACCCCAAAAAGCAATTCGTTTATAAACGGTATCTTAGACAAAATTTTATCGGAGCTAAAAACAGAAAACAAAATCAATAAAACTGGGAGAGGACTAATAGAATAACCATGAAAACACTGTTTATAAGTTTAGTGGCGGCTGCAATGTTATTTACAGCCTGTAACAACTCAAATAGCAGCACCGCAAGCACAACCGGCAATGCATCTGAGGCGCCTGTGATGAAGTTTGAAAAAGAATCGCATGATTTCGGGAAGATCAAACCGGGCGATCTTGTTTCATACGATTTTAAGTTTACCAACCAGGGGAAATCGCCATTGATCATTACGGATGGCTACGCCTCATGCGGCTGTACAAAACCTACCTGGCCAAAAACGCCTATTCAGCCTGGCCAGAGCGGCGTAATTCACGTAACCTTTGACAGCAAGGGCAAAATGGGCCTGCAGGATAAGCTTATTACGCTAACTGCTAACACCAACCCTGCTCAAAATATGGTGCACCTGGTTGGCGAAGTGAACCCACTTTAATTTTACATACAAACAAAAAATGACAGCTATTATTTTATTACAGGCGGCTACCGGCGGTTTCGATTATCGCACCATGTTCACCCTGGGGGCCATCGTGATCGTATTTTACTTTTTTATGATCCGCCCGCAGGTTAAAAAACAAAAAGACCAGAAGAAATTTGTCAGCGAACTGAAAAAAGGCGACAAGGTGGTAACCACTGCCGGTATGCATGGCAGGATCGCAGAGATCAACGATAGCACGTTCTTACTCGAAACGGAAGGCGGAGGAAAGATCCGGCACGATAGAACAGCCATTTCGCTTGAAGCATCAAAAGCTTTGAATGCGCCGGTGGCGGAGAAGAAGTAGGTGAAAGGTGAAAGGATGTCTTTCGCCGTTGATATTAGGGTAGTCAGAGGTAAAAGTGAAAGGCAAAAGGTTGGCCTTTTAGCTTTGAAAATAACAGCAATCTGAGTAGGAGACAAGAGATTTGCCTTTTACTTTTGAAAATGCGAACATTCAGGAAGGAAAGCAGAAAATGTGTAACGTGTCAAGATTTACCTTTCGCCCTTCACCTTTCACCTTTCGCCTCCGAAAATGGCAATAATAAAACTATCGGCAGTTGAGCGGCGCAGGTTATCGGCATTTTTTACTTGCCTGGTGCTCGCTTTTGTTGCGTGGATAGTTACCATACTGTCGAACCCGCGCCCGTACATTGTTAAGGAGGTGCTCGACTTCCGCAATACGCCGCAAAAACGCGCCTTTCACGCACTGCAACCCGACACGGTCAACGCGACGGTACAAGGAACAGGCTGGGATCTTCTTTTCTCGAAGATGGTTCCTGCCACACGGTCGATTAGCGTCGACCTTCACACGCTGGAGAACAAAAGCTACATTGTATTAAGCGCTCAAAAAGACCAGATAAACAGCCGCCGCGAGGGTGATCAGCAGATCGGCAGCTTTATGCCCGACACGCTTTATTTTGATTTTTCAAACCGGAAGGTCAAACGCATACCGGTGAACCTGGTATCGGCGATAAAATATGATCACCAGTTTTTCCAGTCGGGTGCAATTGGCTTAAGCCCGGCTTATGTCATCATCAACGGCCCTTCGGCTGTTATCGATAAAATTTCGTCATGGAATTCTGATACACTGAAGATGGATAGTATTGATGGACCGGTTAAAACCCGTGTCGATCTGCAGCCGGTGAGGGAGGGAAACCTGAGTGTTTATCCACGCAATGTGCAGGTAAATGTTCCGGTAGAGGAATTTACTGAAAAGGTTTTGCAAATACCAGTAAAGCTGATCAACAACAACAGCTACCAGGAGGTTAAAATATTCCCGCAAAAAGTTAAGGTGACGTTTACCGTGGCCCTTTCGAAATACGAAGAGACGGATGAGGATTTTTTTGAAGCAACGGCCGACCTCGATCTGTGGCGGCTCCACAACTATAAAGTGCTGCCTGTGACACTATCGAAGGTGCCTGAATATTGCAAAGTAGTTAAGATTGAACCTCGGACAATTGATTTTATCATCAAAAAATAATGCTGAAAATAGGTTCAACAGGCAATATAGGCAGCGGTAAAACTACGGTGAGCAAGATATTTGAAGTGCTGGGCGTGCCGGTTTTTTATGCGGATGAAGCAGCTAAAAACGTGATGGTAAATGACCAGGAGTTGATCGACGGCATCAGGTCGGCTTTCGGAAACGAGGCTTATTTTTCGGATGGGTCCCTGAACCGAAAATACATCGCCGCTATCGTGTTTGACAATGAAGAACAGTTAGCAAAACTAAACGCCCTGGTTCACCCGGCAACATTCCGGGCTTTTGATGCATGGGTTGCCGGTATTAAAAATGCACCATATGTATTAAAGGAAGCGGCTTTATTGTTTGAGAGCGATTCCTATAAAATGTGCGATCGGACCATTATGGTGCAGGCCCCTTTGGAAGTCCGCATAAACCGAGTCATAAAGAGGGATGGTTTGAGCCGCGAAGAGATCGAAAAACGGGAAGCCCGGCAATTTCCCGAGGAAAAAAAGATGGCGCTCGCTGATCACATTATCCGCAACGACGATACCCAACTGCTGATACCGCAGGTGCTGGAGCTGCATGATTTTTTTAAATCATTGACCGGTTGTTAAGTCTAAAGTCCAAAGCCGTAAGTCTTAAGTCTGTATGATGGAGAAATTACTATTTAAACACGCCTGCGCCTGATGATCGCCGAACCCCAGATAAAAGACGACTTCCTGTCATTCGATAAAAACGGCTTGTATTGCAAATACGGCGACTTTTATCTTGATCCGGTCGCGCCGGTTAAAACGGCGGTTATTTCGCACGCGCATGCCGACCACGCCGTTAACGGCAATCACTTGGTGGATTGCACACCGGCAACTGCGGAATTTATGCAGCTGCGTTATGGCAAAAAGGCGGCGAATACATTTAATCTTCACAACTACCATCAGCCTATCCTTCACGGTGCGGTAACCATTACATTTTTCCCTGCCGGCCATATGCTCGGATCGGCGCAGGTACTGATGGAACACGAGGGAGTTCACTATCTGTACACCGGCGACTACAAGCTCCAGCCGGATCCCACCTGTGAGCCCTTTGAATGGGCCAAAGCGGATGTATTGATCACCGAAAGCACATTTGCCAACCCGGCGGTCACGCATCCCGATCCCGCGGCCGAAATAGAAAAACTGAATGGGATCAAAATCAACATTCTTCTCGGCGCCTATGGACTCGGCAAAAGCCAGCGGCTCATCAGCCTCATCAACCAGTATGCGCCGCAGAAAAAGATATTAGTACACTTTAAAATCGCGCCCATTAATGCGATATACGAAAAAATGGGTTTCCCGCCCGGCAGATACCAGTTGTATGGCCGCAAGCTGATGAACAACCAGGAAGAGTTTGTTTATATCGTACCGCCCTTTACCTTTGACAGCTATATAAGGGCGAAAAATGTGAAGCGGCTGTTTGCATCGGGCTGGAAGAATTTGCAGGTTAACGAACAGGATACCCTCTTCATTTCGGATCATGTCGACTGGAACGATATTCTCTTAACCGTAAAAAATACCGAACCAAGGCAGATTTGGACGCTTCATGGCGACGGGTTTCACCTGAAAAAACAATTTGGCGGGAATATTTTAGTTAAAATACTGTGAGCGAACTGAAAGAAGGCATCGATTATTATATCAACGAGGACGGTAACCTGGTGTTTACAAGGGAGTACCACCTGAAGCGCGGTTACTGCTGCCAAAACAAATGCCTCACTTGTCCATGGGATTATGGTAAGCCGCCAAAAGACACACAAAAAAATAGATAAAGGGCGCAAATCACTCCCCGGTCATTTCCGGCCTCATTACATTAATTGTTAAGAAATAAATCTGATATTTGTATGAAGCTGCAAAACGCCATGCAAATTGACGAAGAGATAAAAGCAAGGAAATTTGATGATAATTACCACAAGGTGATTATCAATGTGGCGTACACCTCTGGCTGGCTCAACAATCTGCTGCGCTGCCAGTTTGAACGCTATAACCTCACCCAGCAGCAATTCAATATTCTAAGGATATTGCGCGGGCAGTTTCCTAATCCCTGCACGGTGAACCTGCTCAAGGAGCGCATGCTCGATAAAATGTCGGATGCGTCGCGGATTGTTGACCGGCTTGAGCAAAAGCGCCTCGTATCCCGCTGTACCAATAAACGCGACCGCCGGGCTGTGGATATACGGATAAGCGAAACAGGCCTGGATATCCTAAAAAAAATGGATGCTGAATTCAAAGCCAGCGATTTCCTTAAAAACAACCTTACTGAGGAAGAAGCAGGTTTGTTGAGCGATTTGCTCGACAAGCTTAGAGGTTAGTCCGGAAGTCCGAAAGTCCGAATCCCGATAGCTATCGGGACCGAAAGAAGCTGCGATTGCCGTTTCGCTAAAAAAAAATTTAGTTATACAGAAGTCTAAAATAAGGGCCTGATGTTTCGGCTAAAATAACTCTTAGAAGTGCATTTTAACCACGGAGATCGCAAAGAATGCACAGAGAACACAGAGAAAAAATGGACAAACTATTAAGGCGCTGTGGCCTCTGCGCCTCCTCCGTGATCTCCGTGGTTAAACTTTTAGATTTTAGTTATACAGAACGATGCTTGCTAATATGCAGGTTTTAAATTTGTTACATTTTTCTTTTTTCGGCAGCTACCGCAATTGATTTGATATTTTTATCTTGTACGTCAAATGAGCCAGCATCACCTGCGACGCGAAAAAGTATGCCTCAACTGTGGCTCGCCCGTTCACGATAAATATTGTTCGCATTGCGGGCAGCTCAATTCCGAGCCCGGGCAGTCTTTCGGGCACCTGATGGGCCATTTTCTTGCAGACATAACCCATTACGATTCACAGTTCCTCACCACTATTAAGGACCTGGTATTTAGACCGGGTTTCCTCACGAAAGAATACATCTCCGGAAAAAGGGCGAGTTACCTCGACCCGATAAGAATGTATATTTTCATATCCGCGGTGTTTTTCCTGGTGATGTTCTCTCAACATAGTGAAGAAACGGTTCAACCGCAGATCGCACCGGCGCGAATTATCAATCCTTATCGCCAGCATATAGCCGATAGTTTACGAGGGGTGACCAAAATCACAAAAGACAGTGTAAAGGACAAAGTGTATGGTTCGGTGGCTTCAAGCCTTGATACTATAAAAACATCAAAAGACACGAGCCAAAGTATCGAGGCATATTTTAGCAGTAATGGAGGTATCCTGACATTCAAGTTTGGGGAACATAAATACACCTCGGTGCGACAATACGACAGTATACAGGCAGCCCTGGCCGTGAAGGACCGCGACAGTTGGATGGACCGCTACGTATTACATAAAATAATCCCGCTAACGCACCAAAAAGGCGCCTCGGGAGAATTTGTTCTTAAACAAAGCATTGAACACGATATACCCAAGATCATGTTTATCCTGCTGCCTTTATTTGCCTTTTTTGTGGGTTTCTTCTACAGCCGCAAAAAATACTTTTATTCGCAGCATTTTATTTTTTCGCTCCACTTTCATTCCTTCGTATTTATAGCTTTCCTGGTAGATGCACTCGTCGTTTTGGTGGCTGACGATAAGACAGCGCTGTTCATCACGGTTGGCGTGACGGTTTTAGTCCTATTTGTTTACCTTGTTGCGGCGCTATACCGGGCCTATGGTCAGTCGCTGGCCTGGTCGCTGCTAAAGGGCGTGGCAATTTCTGTGCTATATTTTGCGGCAACGCTGGTGGGTATCTGCGTCGCTCTTATCGGCGCCTTTGTTTTTATGTAAGCATGCCCCGGCAGCGTACGTAAAGGCCGATGTTCGGGATAATCTCTATTGGCTTTGCGGACGGCCTGCTGTCAAAGCAGCGCCAAATCCGGGTTGGGATTTGGCAAACACCGTGGCAAACAACCAGCCAATCAGCGCGCCATATAACGCTCCGCAAAAGACGTCGATAGGGTAGTGCACCCCCACGTACACCTGTGCAAAACAAATGGCCCCAGCCCAAACGATGGCCCATAGCCATATCCATCGCCATCTCTTATAAAATATTAGGATAAGGAAAAAAGCTGCCGCAAAATGGTCGGTGGCATGGGTCGACGGAAAGCTGTAGCCGGTTCCGCAGCCGCTAACACGTAACTCATCTGTTTTTGATGTTGTAGGATCGTTGCACGGGCGCAGCCGTTTCACGATGGGTTTGATAAGGCTTGCGCTGGTAAAGTCAGCGAAGCCAGCCGAAAGCGCCATTAACACAATCAGGAAAATCGCTGTCTTCTTAAATTTCCAAATAAAAAAGCCGATTATAAAAACATAAAGCGGGATCCATGTATTAGGATTACGTATATATGGCATCACCAGGTCGAAA
>Ga0206808_1147_pt1 | contig 15867 bp, 17 predicted proteins | sample Alteio_BWOrgCont_58_FD_152899 | JGI IMG/M metagenome (GOLD analysis project Ga0206808, IMG submission 152899) | Enriched cells from forest soil in Barre Woods Harvard Forest LTER site, Petersham, Massachusetts, United States -... | ecosystem: Environmental > Terrestrial > Soil > Temperate forest >...
ATTTCCTCCGCAATTTCCTGATGGCTGCGATCTTCCATCCTGCTCAAAGAAAAGATGCGGGCTTGTTTGGCAGGAAGGCTTGAAATCAGTTTTTCGACCTCCGCAGCCAGTTCTTTATCCGTAATGTATTGATCGGTGGTACAGGAACCTTGTTCGATCAACCCAATAAATCGCTCAGTGTAGCTGGTGCGTACTTTTTGGTGTGCTACGAGTTTCAGGAATTTATACCTGATCCCGGTGTACAGATAGGAGGCTAAAGATGATTGCAGTTCGGTCTGCGCGCGTTTATCCCAAAGGGAAATAAAGAGTTCCTGCACCAGGTCTTTGGCTATATCCGGGTCGGCAGTGAGTTTGTGGGCGAAGGTGTAGAGCAGGGCGCTGTATCTTTCGTAAATAACAGTAAACGCAGCATTGTCACCTGACCTGACCAGGTCAAATAGTTCAAAGTCCGAAAGAGCGTGTAGCTGTGCCAATGTGTTTTTGCTTCGAACGAATTTATGAAAAAAATTCATACAAAGGAAACAAGGCATTATAAAGGAGGTGTTAAGGGAATAAGAAATTAGGTCTTTTTGCTAAAATTCGGATCGAACATTTTCGATTGGTTTTTTATGGCGATGATTTATTATAATATAATAGCGGAATTGCTTCTAAGTTTTTCCAGCGCCTTCATTTTGACTTTTCTGATCGTATCAGGGGTCATTCCTATATGCTTTGATATATCTGCCAGCGACATTTCCAGTTCCCCTGTCATCCCATAAGTCAATTCTATCACCTTTCTCTCTTTTTCCGGAAGGTTTGCAAGCATTCGTTTGAGTTCACAGCTTAAAGATTCGGCCATTAATGCCTGGTCAGTGGCGGCATCCGCATCGGCAATCCTGTTCAGCAAACTATAATCATCCTCGTCGCCCCATGCCACGTCCAGAGAAGAGGCCCATGGCGCACAAGCCAGCACTTCTATAATCCTATCTTCGGCGACTTCAAGGAATTCTGCTATTTGGCCGGGACTTGGCTCCCGCAGGTTTTCTTGTTCAAGCGCAGTGGCAGCCCTGTTTATTTTGGTGATCTCATCGATCTTGTTCGTCGGCAGGCGGATGATCCTTGCGTTTTCCAGTATGGCTGTCATAATGCTTTGCCTGATCCACCAGACGGCATAGGAGATAAATTTAAAGCCGCGTTTTTCATCAAAACGTTCGGCGGCCTTGATCAGGCCGAGGTTCCCCTCGCTGACCAGGTCGCAAAGGGGCAAGCCCTTGTACTGGTATTTTTTTGCTACAGATACCACGAAGCGAAGATTTGCTTTAATTAATTTTTCAATCGCGGCCAGGTCACCATTGCGTATCTTTTGCGCAAGGATGACTTCTTCATCTGCCGTTATTAACGGCTCCTTATCGATTTCGCTAAAATATGCTTCTAATGACTGTGTTTCGCGGTTGGTTATGGATTGGGTGATCTGTAAGTTTCTCATTCATTTATTACGTGCGTTTTTGTAACCTCCCTTAGACTATTTGCTGTCCCCAGGAGACTGTGTAATGTTTCATGCGCCAGCGGCTGAAATTCTTCCTGGCTATTGCCGGAAGAAAGCAGCACAGGCATCCCTTTCATTATCGATAATTTTTCCAGCATATCCGATGTCATGCTTTCCAGGTTATATGCCGGTTCCCAGCCCCAGTCTTTACGGGCATTGTCGTCTTTAATACTCGCCGGCCAGCTATTGGCGATGGCATTGCGGTAATCGGGCTCGTAGCTAATCTTAAAATCCGGGATATACTTTTCTATTTCCGCTGCCAGGTCGCATGGGGCAAAGCTCATACCCGCGAGATTGTACGATGTTCTTATACTTATTTTCTCTTTTGGGGTATCCATCAGTTCAAGCGTTGCCCGGATGGCATCGGGCATATACATCATCGGGAGGCAATTGTCTTCGGATAAAAAACAAGTGTAATACTGTTTTTCGAGTGCCTGGTGAAAGATATCAACAGCATAATCGGTCGTTCCGCCACCGGGTAGAGCGGTATAAGAAATCAGGCCGGGAAAGCGTAAGCTGCGTACATCCACTCCATATTTTTCATAGTAATAATTACACCAGTATTCGCCCGCCCGTTTGCTGATGCCGTAAACGGTATTCGGTTCTATCCGGGTATTTTGAGGGCAATTGTATTTGGGCGAACCGAGTCCGAATACGGCGATGCTGCTCGGCCAGAATACTTTATCCAGCTTTCGTTCTTTTGCGACTTTTAACACATTAAGCAAGCCCCCGACATTCAGTTTCCAGGCTGCATCCGCGTTTTGCTCGCCGTTTGCAGAAAGCATTGCGGCTAAATGGTATATTTGTGTAACGCTGCATTCCCTTACGACATTGCTCAATTCTTCATGGTCCATTACGTCCAGCAGGATGTCGGCTGTAATTTTTTTGTCGGCAGCAATTACATTATATCTGCCGTATTTTTCTCTTAATGCAACCGTAAGTTCCGTGCCGATCTGGCCGCAGGCGCCAATAACCAAAATGCGATCTATTTTCATCATTTTTTTTATTTTTCTTAATGCTGGTGTATTAATAAGCCATAAGGCACTTTAGGAACGATCCATGTCGATTTGGGCGGCAAAATCTGCCCGGCATCCGCAGCGTTGATCAGGTCGCTGACCGTCAACGGGCAAAGCGTAAAGGCAATGGCCGTGGGGTGCGACTGGAGGAGTGCACCAATCTCCTCCAGCGCCTTTTCCCCTCCGGCGCATTTAAGGCGTCCATCCGTTTTGGGATCGGTGATGCCAAAAATTTTTGACAGCACCTGTTCCTGTAAAAACTCTACGCCAAACGGCGTGTTCATGTGTTTGGCTAATAAGTGGTACCATTCCCCATCAAAGTACATACCCATCCGGTGCTGTTCCTTTGGCGGTACGGGTTTGTTGGCAGTAGTATCCTGGATATAAAAATTCCGGTTAAGTTTTTGAAACAGCGTCGCTTTGTCTATGGTTGTATCTGGAATGACCACCCGGTCATATTCCTCTATGCGCAGTTGGTCAGTAGCCATATAGAGCGAGGATATATATTTATAGCCGGACAAAGCGGCCGATTCGATTCGGTGATGCCCATCAGCCAAATAAACCGTATGTATTTTGGCAAATGCATCGATCAATGCTTCCTGTTCTTGCTGACCTTTTATCTTCCATATTTTGTGCAGCCCATTTTGGTTTCCCAAAGCCGACTTTTCCTGGCCTGCCTTTGTCTCGGCAATGATGCGGTTAATAGCAATGGTTGGTTGGTAAGTCAATAAAATTGGGCTACCTTCCAGGCCAGTATTTTCCCTGTAATTTTTTAAACGGCGGACGCTATCAGCAAAAGTGAGCTCATGGATTTTGATGCGTCCGTTTTTGTAATCCTCAAGGGAGGTTAGCGCCCAGATACCCGTTTGCCGGTAGCTTTTGTGGATGACCTCGTAAACATAAATACCAGGTATTTCCTCCCGCCACAGCTGATCCCCTTCCAGCAGGCTTTTCAGCGTATCCATAATATCCAAATAAGCCATTGTTTGTCCTTCCGGGGTTTCCGGCCTTAGCCTTGCGCCGGTTTCGAGAAGGGTCTTCAGTGGTTTTAACCCACCTTCTTTGGTGTAGTCCCCCGAAACGGATTCGGCTTGCGGCTTGGTAAACACCAATTGATCCGCGTAAAGCGGGTTGGGCCTGATGGGTTTAAAAGGTTTTATGGTCGCCATTACCTGATGAATTAATAAACCGGGACAACATTCACATGGTGTTTTTCTGCGTAAGTATTCATGCAATGCACCAAAGCCGTTACACTTTCATAGGGCAATGCATTGTAAAGCGAAGCCCGGAAGCCGCCAACGGTCCGGTAGCCCCCGATGCCCACCATTCCTTGTTGTTCAGCATATTTCAAGAATTCCGCTTCTCCGCCTTGGTCGTGCATTCTGAAAGTGACATTCATCAAGGAACGATCTTCCCACCTTGCAGAAGCATAAAACATAGGGTTTCGTTCGATCTCGTCGTATAACAGTTGTGCTTTGGCCAGGTTTTCTTGTCCGATTTGTTTTAAACCTCCTTTGCTTTTCAGCCAGTGGAGGTTGAGCATAGCGGTATATATCGCAAACACCGGTGGTGTATTGTACATCGACCCGTTATCACGGTAAACCCTGTAATCCAGCATCGACGGAACGGGATGCTTTACACTGTCCAAGAACTTGTTTTTCGCAATGACCAGAGTCATGCCCGCAGGCCCGGTATTCTTTTGAGCGCCGGCATAGATCAGAGCGAATTTGCTGATATCAACCGGCCTACTGAAAATATCAGATGACATATCACAGATGATGGGCACATTGGTTACGGGAAACCGGGTCATTTCGGTGCCTTCTATGGTATTGTTGCTGGTGCAATGAAAATATGCGGCATCTTCGGGTATGGTATAGTCTTTAGGAATATAGGCATAGCCTTGTTCTTTGGAAGATGCGATGACATTTACTTTCCCGAACAACTGTGCTTCTTTGATCGCTTTCGCGCCGAAGAACCCAGCGTCGAGATAAACGGCCTCCTTTTTGCCACCCTGCAAAAAATTCATTGGTACCATGCAAAATTGGAGGCTAGCACCGCCCTGCAAAAAAAGGACGCAATAATTATCCGGCACGTTTAAAAGGTGGCGGACGAGCCGCTCCGTTTCCTTCATCACCTCTTCGAAGGCTGATGACCGATGAGATATTTCCAGTATGGATAAGCCAGTAACATCCCAGCGTTTGACAGCTTCGGCGGCGCGGTTCAATACGGATTCCGGTAATATACAGGGCCCTGCGCCAAAATTGTGTATTAGCAAATTCTTCATCAGTTTATAATTGGTTCTCTTGGTCTTTGCAAATAGCTATTTGCGCTGTAAAGTTTAGGCTTTCGAATGGGGAAAGCCATAAGCGTACTATCTTTTAGAGAAAAAAACTGTAAGAGTTGATTTTCTTAGTTTTTAGAACCAAACAGACTATTAAAATCACCGCTTTTAAGCGCGGAACGCTTTTTTTAAGTTACTAAAGCACATTAAATACACACTAAGGCATCAGAAAAATTTGGTTTAAAAGACAAAAAATTGTTTTTTAGCTTCAAATCTATATAAATTGCGAAACCAATTTTAAACATCTATAACGTATATTTTACACTAAGTCTATGGCCGACGTGAAAACTTTAGGGCAATTTATCATTGAAAAACAAGCCGACTTTCCTTATGCCAAAGGCGAGTTGTCAAGGTTGTTGCGGGATATTGGGATCGCTTCCAAGATTGTGAACAGGGAGGTTAACAAAGCCGGCCTGATGGAAATCCTGGGCAAGACAGGCGTAACCAACGTCCAGGGTGAACAGCAGCAAAAACTGGATGTCTTTGCCAACGAGCAATTCGTCAAAGCACTCAGCAGCGGCGGCGAATGCTGTATCGTAGCGTCCGAAGAAAACGAAAATATTGTCCGGATCGATTCGGCGGTTTCCAAAGGCGCTAAGTACATCGTTGCGATTGATCCGCTGGATGGTTCCTCTAATATTGATGTGAATGTTCCCGTTGGCACCATATTTTCGATCTACCGGCGAAAAAATCTTGCTGTACCGGCATCCCTCGGCGATGTATTGCAGCGTGGCACTGAACAGGTGGCGGCCGGCTATGTGATTTACGGCTCATCCACCATGTTGGTCTACACGACCGGGAAAGGTGTGAACGGCTTTACGCTCGATCCTTCCATCGGCGAGTTCTGCCTGTCGCATCCGGATATGAAAACGCCCGAAACGGGTACGATCTATTCCATTAACGAGGGCAACTATGTACATTTTCCGCAGGGCGTAAAAAAATACATCAAGTACTGCCAGGTAGAGGATACAGCAACCTATCGCCCGTATACATCCCGCTACATCGGCTCGATGGTTGCTGACTTACACCGTAATCTTTTAAAGGGCGGGATTTTCATCTACCCTGTAACTGCGGCAGCGCCCAACGGCAAACTGCGCCTGGTATATGAATGCAACCCGATGGCCTTTATTATCGAGCAGGCAGGCGGCAGGGCTACCAACGGCATGGATCGTATTCTCGACCTGGAAGTAGCGGAACTGCACCAGCGCTCTCCAATCTTTATCGGCTCTCCGGCTATGGTCAGGCAAGCGGAACGATTCATGCTGGAGGCCGGGGAATTGTCATTTTCGGACATTCCGTATTCACTGCATAATCGTTTTTTATGATAAACAACGAACTTGATAAAATAGATGTAGTCATCCTGAAGCTATTGCAAAAGGATGCTAAGATCAGCCACAAGGCAATAGCCTATACACTGAATATATCGCCTACCCCCGTGCATGTAAGGGTAAGGCGGCTGGAAGAAGAAGGCTATATCAAACGCTATGTGGCATTAATTGACCGCAAGAAAGTCGGGCGCGGTTTGATGGCGTTTACACAGGTGCAGGTAAAACCACATACCGAAGAAAATCTTTCGGCTTTTCTGGAAGAAGTCGTCAAATTGGATGAAGTTATGGAATGCAGCCATTTAACCGGTAAATTCGATTTCCTGCTGAAAATTGCTGTCCGTGATATGGATGAGTACAATGAACTGCTTCGGCACAAGCTGGCGAAACTGCCTAAAGTTGATAATATGGAAAGCATGTTTGTGATGTCGCAGGCGAAAAGTGAGACGGGGTATTCACTGGATTAAAGGAATAAAGCGCACTAAGATTACCCGTTCGCTTTTGGCAGTCCAGCAGGTTCGCTCCCTTTTGCGCGCTATCGCGCACCCCAGTCCGCTCACCCGCTTCCTGCCCTTTTACAACAGCCTGCCATTTGGGCTTCCTGCGCGCTTTCCCGAAAACACCCTGCCTCGCTGTCGCCGGGCAGGAGTTTTCTTACGTTCCCGCCCAAATGGCAGGCAGTTGTTTCCATAATGTTTGACCATACGCGGGTTCAGACAACTTCGTTTAATGTATTTAATAACAGTTAGTTAATTGTTTATTTGAGGGTGCCACCCTCGAAACAACCTTTTAAAAATTCACGCTCTCAGAACCTTTGTACCGTCGATCAGGCAATAATTTTTTCGCTTGATCATACGGTCTTTGACATCGGGAAATGAAGCATTAGCTGGTTAAAAACCAGAAATCAGGTGAAGGTGAGCGTAAAGCCGCAACATGCCGAAAGCGCCTGGGCAGACGAGGGTCCGTATTGTAGAATATGACGTGAGTAGTTTCGAATCAATAGATAAAAGAGAGCCATCGTGCTCTCTTTTTTTATGCTTTAAAATATGGACAAAAACTGGATCAGCGCGAAAGAAGTAAAAGAACGGGTTTCGATTGTGGACCTGTTAAGCAAAATGGGTTATATTCATGAATACAAGACCGGCGGCGAATATTATTACCATAGCATGCTGCGGCCAAAAAACAATCCGGACAACACCCCGTCATTATCGGTTAAAGATGCAACAGGCGAATGGTTTGATCACGGCCAGGACTTCGGAGGCAATGTGGTAGAATTTGGCATAAAGTATTGGCCGCATCTGTCATTTCCCGAAGTATTGGAAAAGATCGTTGAAACCTGCGGCATGCCATTGAACTCCAGTGCTTACCGCCATACGCCGCGGAAAAGTAATCAAGCAAAAGAAAAAAACTACGGCATCCTGGAGATCAAAGAACTCGGCCATAATGCGGCGATCATGAACTACCTCGAAAGCCGTGGTGTAGCACGCGTTGCAGAAGGTCGTTTAAAGGAGGTATATTATTATGTAGAGGACAAGAATCAAAAAAAGCACAATGTTTTTGCGGCCGGCTGGCAGAATGAAACCGGCAGCTGGGTCGTCAGACCTTTGTCTTACCCGGTATCGCTGGGCCCCAATGCAATTAGCTTTTTGCCGGGTTCGATGGACCGGCTTTCGGTTTTTGAAGGCTTCTTCGACTACCTGAGCTGGCTGACAGAAAATCCCTTTTCGAACGATAGTGTCTTGGTCCTGAATTCGGTTTCGAATGCACAAGACGGGATTGCAAAGGCAATGGGTTTTGGCAACGTCACGCTTTATTTTGACCACGATACAGCAGGCCGAAAGGCCACACTGGATTTTATGACTGCAATTCCGGCAACCACCGACGGCGCGCATATATATGAAGGCTATAACGATTATAACGACAAGATCGTAGCCGACCTCGGGCACAACGGCTTATACCGCTAATCCCCGGCTATCGCGTATTACCTGACAGCTATCTTTCCGCTTTTGCCCCGGCATTCATGCCGAATGATTATTTTTCTTCAGCCAGGAACCCGACCTGCATTTACGCTGTAAACGTGCATAAAAGTAGCAGGTTATCTTTTGGTTTTTAGCCTTGCAAGATGTGTTCGTGTCCGACAAAAACTCGTTCCTCGTAATTTGTCAGCCACTCACAACCTTGCCCCGGACGTCCCGCTCCGTTCAATCGGGGCGACGCAAGGGCGTCGCTCCTCATTCTCTACGCGGGACAACCGGGGAGTATCGAAAACTCGCAACTCGTTTTCTCTGATGAAAGAACATACGTTAAAGAAAGGGAGGCCTGAAAAGACAGAGGGCAAGCGGACACGGAAGATAGATACAAGATTTACGGAGGAAGAATTTAAAGCCGTTTTAGAGTTGGAAAAAACGCTGGGTGTCCGCAGGACCGACCTGGTACGGACACGGTTGCTGCAGGATGCCCGGCTTACTATCATCAACGCGAAAGAACTGATCGGTTTACTCGACGGGATTGGCACAGAATTGGGCCGTTGCGGTAATAACATTAACCAGTTAGCTAAATACGCTAATATCCTTAATAAATACGGAAGGCTTTCGCCGGTCGTCGTCGAGCGGTTCAATTTGCTTTTTGAGGTTTATATCGAAAACCAAAAGGCTTTGGAGGCAGCACTCCGAAATATTATCCGCGCTTTAGGCTGATAGTTCGCAGGGAACAAATTCGCAGGGAACACGCTCTGGGCGAACCTGTTCGCAGCGAACAAATTCAATAAGAACAAATTCGCGCTGAACTTGCTCCGGGCGAACCCGTTCACTATTGAAAATCGAACAAGTTCCGGCTGAACAAGTTCGTCGCGAACAAGTACTTAGAGAACCCGCTGTCGCGGGACTTGTTCGTAGGGAACTCAGAACAAATTCCCGCTGAACTTTGAACCCGTTCCTGCCGAACCTGTTATGATTGTCAAGTTTCTTTATACAAGCGGCTCCAATGGTCATTTTCCTGCCGTAGGTTATAGTACCGGCAAGGTAGACAAGAATAAGGGCGAACTGATGAAATCGGCGAACTTCGGGCCTTTGCAGGGCTTCGGCCAATTGCGGCCGCAGGATTATAAAAACTATCTGAAAATGGTATCGGCCACTAACAAGGCGGTCAAGAAGCCACAGTTACACGTTGCTATTTCTGGTGAAGGCAAATCATACGACAAACATGAACTCACCGAAATAGCAACGCAATGGCTGGAAAAAATGGGTTATGGCAAACAGCCTTATTTGATCATATTTCATAAGGACACAAGGAACAATCACGTACATATAGTAAGTACCCGTGTCGATAAACACGGTAAAAAGATCAGCGACAGTTACGAGCAGATCAAAGGCCAGCAGCGGATGAATATCGTTATGGGTCTTGATGAAAAGCACAATGCGAATGCGGATGTGGCTAAAGCGCTGGTTTACCAATTCGCTACGAAGGCACAGTTCATGATGATTTTAGAGGCCCGGGGGTATTCGCTGAAAGAGGAAGACGGGAATTTAATTGTCATCAAATTCGGGAAAAGACAAGGCGAAGTTGGTTTGAATGCGATTGAAGAAAAGCTAAAAAATTATGCGCCGGATGCAAACAGGAAGTTCCAGTTAAAAGCTTTTTTCTGTAAATACGCGGCGGCCTATGACACGGGCATCGATAAAAAACATGGTGTTTACACTTCTGCGTTTGCGGCCTGCCTGAAGGAAAAATTCGGTATCGAACTGGTTTTTCATGCTTCAGGTGATAAGCCGCCATACGGTTATACGGTGATTGACCATGCAGAAAAGCAGGTGTTTAAAGGTGGCGAGATCATGGCCTTGAAGGAATTGTTAGCAATTGAGCGAAGCGGTTCCCTGCCAAAAGAGGAACCGGCTTTTGCAGAAGACTACCGGCAGCGGCAGGTTGACAATGTGTTTACGGATGCCCGGCGGGATTATTATGCCGCCATCTTAAAAGCTACATTATATAATTATCCTGATCTCATACAGGGCCTCCAACACCAGGGCCTGACAATTTCGCGGCAAGGTGACGGATTTTATTTAGGGGATGCGTGTGCCGGAGTTTATATGGATACCGCAGACCTGCTGGACGAAAAGGACTATAATTATATGGTGGAACAATTCGGCCAGTATGCCGAAATCGATGCTGAAGTTCATAGGCAGCATGTATATATCCCGGAACCCTATATCGCACCCGATGTCGACGACGAAGCCATCAACGGCAGGAACCGCAGGCGAAAAAGAATGGCACGAACCAACCACCGCTGATTCAGGGAATTACTAAAAATTAAATTAAATCATGGTCATTATCATCGGCAACCAAAAAGGCGGCGCGGGAAAAAGTACGCTTACGCTTTTACTGGCCAATTACCTAACGCAAACAAAAGACTGCAAGGTCACCGTTTTGGATATGGATTATCAGCAGTCTATTTCGCAAAAATTCGAGAAGGCAAAAATACTGGAGAACGAGGAACCTTATGAGATATTGGCTTACAGCCTCCAGGATTTCCCTGAGATGGAAGCGACGATCAAAAGCAGCCCGAAAGATATCGTATTGATCGATCTGCCGGGTAAACTGGATGATGATGGGCTGATCCGGGTGTTTAAGGCAGCGGATGTTGCTGTATGTCCTTTTTCTTACGACGAGTTCAGTTTCGAATCGACGGTGCCGTTCGCATTGGTATTGAAAAAGATAAATCCCAAAGTACAGGTATTATTTGTGCCGAACCGGATCAAGGCCAATGTGCGCTATGAAATTAAAGCAGAGGTCAACGAACAATTAGGCCAGATCGGTATCGTAACGCCGGCCATTGCTGACCGGATCGATTTTCAGCGGGTCAACACTTTTCTTACACCGGTCACTGTCCAGGCAGCCATTGTGCCGGTCTTCGGACAAATTTTCACAGATCATATCCAACCCTATTTATGAGCGAAATCAAAACACTGGCCGACCAGTTGCGCAGTCGCATGGCGAAACCCGACACGCCGGAAAAGCCCGTTGCAGCACAAAAGAAAAAAACGGGTAAGCCAGCCGAAACGCCTCCGGTTATTGAGCAGATCCGCGCACTCGACATCGACGGAAATAAAACCCTGGTACATGCACGTTTCGATGCGCAAACGGCACAGCTTATTCATCACTTAAAGATGGCGACCGGGATTGAAGTGACACGCCTGCTATGCTATGCGGTCGGACAATTGTTCGGGCAGCATCCTGAACTGAAAACGATCATCAAAGAACACTTAGACAAATTCAAGCTATGATCTGGAACCTATTAGCCGGAAAAGACGCCCCTAAAGAGAAGGATATCCTGGAGCAAATACGGGCCTTTGATGAAAAAAGTCAGAAGGTATTGGCCCATGTCAGACTGGATAGGAACACCGCGATGATGCTGAAGCAATTGAAGCTGGCGACCGGACTTGACATTCAGCAGATGATCGCCTTCTCCGTCAGCGAGATGCTCAGGCAGCACCCCGAACTCAAAATCATCCTCAAACAATTTCTACAAAAACTAAACGAATGAACTGGTTACATTTTTCCTTTTATTTGGCCGGGTTGTACACGCTATACTACCTGGTCGTGATCCTGATTGATGTTGCCGGGGCCAAGCATGCCCCGGCAGCAAATTCCCTTACCAACGAACTGACCTTCTCGGAGACGGTTAAGCCAACTCAATTGTCCGCCCGCCCTATAGCGGAAAACGAAAGCGCCGACAAAACTCGAATGGAAAAATCGGTCGACCCTGCTCATGAGCCTGAAGTGATTGGCTCGGGAGGTATGGTCATTGACAACCTTTTCCGGCAAGCCAAACAGGAAGCCATCATCTATACACGTTCCGTCAGCTTTTAAGAAGATGAGATCATTCATGACTTTTTGCTGCTGCCTGCTTGCATTGGGGGCTATGGCCCAACCCGGACTTGATGAAATGCAGCAGGCGCAGCAAAGCCTTTCCTCATCTTTTCTTTCGGTAATGGATTTTGCGCTCGTACTGGCGGCAATTTTTGGCATCGTCGGCGCGGTACGCATTTACCACAATTGGCAGATGGGTCATCCGAGGATCGACCAGCAAGTAGCTGCCTGGTTTTTTGCAGCGCTCTTTATGGTGCTGGCCGGCGCTTTTCTTCAGGCTGTATTCGGCATCTGATACGCCTGATTTAATACCCCAAATAACCCTGGCGGTTTCCCAAACGATGGAAGCCGCCTTTTTTATTCCCAAACAAATTTAATACCCCTTAAAAAATGATTTCAAAAATCAAAAAAATGTGGGCCACAGCAAGCCTGATGGTCCTGGGCATGGCTTCTGCCTTCGCCCAAAGCGGTGTAACCGGTATCAACACAGCCACTTCTACCCTGACAACCTACGTTGGCCCTGTAACCAATATCGCCCTGGTGATCGGTGGTATCGTCGGCATTGTCGGCGCGATCCGGGTTTACTCCAAATGGAACAGTGGAGATCAGGATATCAACAAGGAACTCATGGGCTGGGGCGGCTCTTGCGTCTTCCTGGTGGTTTCGTCGCTCGTCATTAAAGCCTTTTTCGGCATTGCATAATGGCCAAGCGTTTCGCAGTATACAAGGGGCTTCAAAAACCCCTTGTTTTCCGTGGCTTTAAAGGAAAATACATCTATTGGGGCGTCGGCTCCTTACTGGCCGGTCTTGTACTTGGCTCCTTAACGATGTCTCTCGTCAACATGTGGCTCGGCGCGCTCGTCCTGATCGGCAGTGTTGTCGGCGGCTTGCTGTACATCGCCAGCCGGCAGAAAAAAGGCTTGCACGACAAGGCCAACGCCAAAGGGATCTATATCATCAATCACATCAATCATTATGGCCGCAAAAAATCTGTTTAAAATGCCTTATGCCGGCGTGGATAAAACCGGCGAATACGATTTCCTGGTCGGCTTGAATGGTGAGTGCTCGGTCATCATCAGCATGACCAACCCTGTCATCCGTTACGCCGCCTCTTCCGATGCTTATGACGAATTCCATAACCTGATGATCAATATCGTGAAGATATTGGGCGATGGCTATATCCTGCAAAAGCAGGACATCATTTCCAGGTCCATTTATCCGAAGAAGGAAGCCAAAGAATACCTCCAGCAAAAATACAACGACCATTTCGCAGGGCGTGACTACCAAAGGGTTTCCACTTACCTGACGATTACCATGCAGGTGAAGAAGACAGCCTTTTATGTCTATGACGGAAAAGCGATACGGGACTTCCGGCAGGCGGTAGGCAAAGTAATGGATGTGTTGCAGGCCGCGAAGACAGGCCCGGCACTATTGAAGGAAGCAGAGATCAACCAATTGGTGCTCCAGGTCTTGAGCATGAACTTCAGTGATGGGCCGATTGCCTTAAATAACCTGGCGCCATCCGACACCGATATAAAAATGGGCGACCGATGCGTCCGAAACATCAACCTCGTCAATATTGACAGCATCGACCTGCCATCGGAAGTTGGGACGCATATCGAACTCAATGAAAAGGAAACCCTGAAAGGCTTCCCGGTGGATTTTCTTTCCTTCCTGTTCAAAGTGCCCGGTTTTGACGCCATCCTGTTTAACCAGGTCATCGAAATTCCGAATCAGCTCATGACCTTGAAAAAGCTGGAGTTAAAAAAGAAGCGACATTCCGGCATTCCTGACCCCGCCAACACGCTTTGCATGGAGGACATTGATCTGTTGCTGACAGACGTGGCCAGGGAAAACCAACTCTTGGTTAACAGCCATTTCAATATCGTGATCGCTGCCGCAAACGAGCAAATGCAAAAGGCGGCAAATTTTGTAGAAAGCGCCCTTTTTCAATTGGGTATTGTACCTAATAAGAATGCGTACAACCAATTGGAGTTATTCCGCACGGCATTGCCGGGGAATGCCATTGAACTAAAAAACTACGATTGGTTTTTAACGACATGCGATGCAGCCATCTGTTTCTTTTTTAAAGAATCCTTGCCGAAGGACGAACCTTCGGATTTCCTTATACGCTTCACAGACCGGCAGGGCATCCCTGTAGGCATCGACCCGGCTGATCTGCCCATGAGAACGGGCAGGATCAACAACCGGAACAAGTTCGTTTTAGGCCCCAGCGGTTCAGGCAAATCGTTCTTCATGAACGCCATGATCGAGCAGTATTGCCTGTACAACATGGACATGGTCATTGTAGACACCGGGCATTCTTATTCCGGCTTGTGTTCTTATTATAACGGGAAGTACATCACCTATACGGACAAACAGCCTATCACCATGAACCCGTTCCAAATCACGGAGTCGGAGTACAATATTGAAAAGAAAGACTTTTTATGTACGCTGATCGCTGTGGCCTGGAAGGGTGCCGAAGGAAATTTCAGTCCGGTCGAGCGCGACGTCATCGCCAATGTTTTATCTGCCTATTATTTGAAATGCTTCGCGGACAACAGCCCGCTAAATTTCAACACCTTTTATGAATTCGCCCAGATCAAAATACCGGAGATCAAACTAGAGGAAAAGATCACATTTGATTTTGACGAGTTTCGTTACGTCCTGAAGAAGTTTTATAAAGGCGGCGAATTCGCACCGATATTGAACGAAGCCGCCGACCAATCCCTGTTTACTGAGCGTTTCATTGTCTTCGAAATCGACTCTATCAAAGAGAACCGGATACTCTTTCCCATCGTGACATTGATTATCATGGACGTCTTCATTCAGAAGATGCGCTTCCGTCAGTCCCAGCGCAAATGCCTCATCGTCGAGGAAGCCTGGAAGGCCATCGCCAGTCCGCTCATGGCAGGATACTTATTGTATTTGTACAAAACCGTACGAAAATTTTGGGGCGAAGCGATTGTCGTCACCCAGGAATTGGGCGACATTATCGGGAACGCGGTCGTGAAGGACAGCATCCTGAATAATTCGGACACGATCTGTTTGCTCGATCAGACAAAGTTCAAAGACAATTACAAGGAAATAGCGGCCTTGTTGTCCATTAACGAAACCGAACGCCGGAAAATATTCACGATCAACCAATTAGACAATACCGAAAATCGTGGTCGCTTTAAGGAAGTTTACATACGGCGCGGATCGGTCGGCGAAGTCTACGGTGCCGAGGTTTCTCTTTATCAGTATCTTACTTATACGACCGAAAAACCGGAGAAGTCAGCCGTCGAGGCTTATACGAAAATGTTTGGCTCCTATCCAAACGGACTGGATGCATTTGTGGCCGATCTGCAATCGAGTAAGCTATCCATGGGCGAATTCATCCGCCGTGTTAATCAAAATGGTCAACCACTTCAACTCTCAACGAATTAATTACTTATCCTATGAAAATTATCTTGCTTTTTGCTTTCTGCCTTTTGCTTTCTGCTTTTGTTAAGGCTCAGGAGGCCGTTGTCGATCCAACCACCACTGCCGCCATTGCCGCAAACGCCGTCATTATTAACGGCCAATTAAGCACCACCAACAAGAACCTAACGTTGATCCAGGAAGGGCAACTGGCGGTCACCGGCCAGCTCACCATTGCCAATACCCTGCAAAACGACATTTATAAAGGTTTAAGCCAGGTCGCCTCGATCATCAGTAATCTCGAAACCATTAAAGAGATCGGCGAATGCGGCGATGATATCGTAAGTGATGTCGAGCAGGCGTTAACCCTTGCCAAGTCCGATCCTGTCCTTT
>Ga0206808_1148_pt1 | contig 15860 bp, 7 predicted proteins | sample Alteio_BWOrgCont_58_FD_152899 | JGI IMG/M metagenome (GOLD analysis project Ga0206808, IMG submission 152899) | Enriched cells from forest soil in Barre Woods Harvard Forest LTER site, Petersham, Massachusetts, United States -... | ecosystem: Environmental > Terrestrial > Soil > Temperate forest > O...
AAGCCGTTTTTTTGAGCACCGCATTTTTACTTTTTTTGGCGACATATCCTACAGTCTTTATTTAATCCATTTCCCGCTGCTCCTTACTTTAGGCTCCCTTATTTCGAACCGGTTTATGTTTAGCCCGGTTTATATTTTTTTGTCAGCTTTCCTATCGGCTGTTTTGCTGAGCTATTTAATGTGTATTTTTATAGAAAGGCCGTTTCAGAAATTTGCTTTGAGGTTGATAAAGAAATACAAGGTGTTTAACACTTTGATCCTTTGATCACAGATCGAGTCTTATTACTGTGATTAGGCTGATTATTTTTCAAACACACTCCCAAATCAGCCTGATCTCTAACCTCTAATCTCTGGCCTCTAACTTCACTCATCCTTCATAAACTTATCCATCCCGTCCGCCGGTTTCCAGTCGCTTTTTGGCTCATAATAATGCCAAAGCAGGGCCGATACTTTACGGATCAACATGTCCGCTTCGTTATCCTGCACCCAGCGCTGGTCCTGGTTATGGTTGGTGATAATGGAAAATACATAATCACCATGCGGTGCATTTACCAGCACGGTTTCTGATTTTGATTGGTTTAAAGCTCCCTGCTTGGATATGGTATGTACGTAAGGGGGTATTTGCGACAAGGCGTAATTGTCCCAGAATATCCGCCCCATATTCCTCACCATTCTTTCGCTGGCCGCCGGGCTAACCGCCGTACCCTCGTTAATCATAGTAAATAAGCGGCACATTTCGTAAGGCGTGGTTACGCCCCAGCCGTATTTGGCATGCATGGAATCACGGCCGGTGGCATGGGAGTTATCCCGCATTACTTTGAAACCGTTAGTGGCCAGCCAGTTGTTGATGTAGTCGGTTCCCACCAGTTTTTGCAGCCATAGGCTGGCCGTATTATCGCTCATGGTGATCATCAGCAGCGCAACCTTGCTTATTTCTATGGTGTCACCATTCTTAAACGACCCCAAAATATCCTCGCCTTTATATAATATCGAATCATTGTAGGCCATTTTTTGGTTGTATTGAATTTCGCCTTTTTCAATTTTATCCATCAGACCGCATTGTATGCTTACTTTTATCATACTTGCGGTAGGGAAAAGGGTATCTGCGTTGATTGCCGCGGTTTTGCCTGTTTTTAGATTTTGTACGTAAATGCCCACCTGGCCGTTGAAGCCTTTGATGGCCTCTTGCAGTTGTGAAGTGAGCTTTGCATCGGTTTGGCCGAATGTTATTGAGACAGTTAATAACAAGAGCGCTAATAATTTGCATTTCATAATTGGGCTGGTTGATGTGACTAAGGTATGAAAATTGCCTGAATCATTATTTTTGGATTTGAGGATGCCTTGATTTGAAAGCCACAGCGTATTGCCGTTGCTGTCATCGAATCAGCGAAATCAAGAAAATCAGGTGAATCAACGGTTCAGACCATAACCGTACAGCCCCTGTATCAAAAACGAACAGTCCCAAACCTTAAAATTTATCTTAAATAATTAATAATCAGCAAAATATCTCTTTGGCATTTTCTTGGTCAATTTTGAACAATATTCATGCTTGTTGTACCAATGGTTTCATGAACTAATGAACAAGTGCACCAATGAACAAGTGAACTAATGAACTAATGAACAAGTGAACGATGATACTCAACTATATAAAAACAGCATACCGCAGCCTTATTAAAAATAAAGGCTTCACCATTTTAAACGTTTTGGGGCTTTCGCTGGGGCTTGCCAGCAGCCTGCTGATCATATTTTACGTGGTGGATGAGTTAAGCTACGATCGCTATAACATTAACGCCGGCCGCATCTACCGTGTAAACGAGGATCTGAAACTTGGCGAAAACAATGTGCTTTACGCGGTGTGCATGCCACCCCTGGCGCAAACACTTAAAAACGACTTTCCCTATGTTGAAAATACGGTGAGGATAAAAAATGCAGGTTCAATGCACGTTAAAAAAGGCGCAACAAATATCCTTGAAAATAGGGTCGCTTTTGCCGACCCTTCACTTTTCAGCGTATTTACCTTGCCCATGATCAGCGGCAGCCCGTCAACAGCGCTGGCCGAGCCAAACAGCGTGGTACTGACAGAAACGATGGCCAAAAAGTACTTTAACAGTACCGAAGTTGTGGGCAGGACATTAACCGGTGACAACAAAGACCTGTACAAGGTAACCGGTGTAATAAAGGACATACCCAGAACTTCGCATTTTAATTTCGACTTTTTTATATCGATGTCCACCTTTCCGGATAGCCGGTCGGACGAATGGCTAAGAAGCGATTACAATACCTATGTGTTGTTAAGGAATGCATCAGATCATAAAAAGCTTGAAGCCGCATTACCTGCGTTCCTTGCAAGACACAGCGGGCCACAAATGCAGTCGGAATTAAAAATGAGCACCGCAGCATTTGAAAAAAGCGGCAGCTATTTCCGGTTGAATTTAACACCGCTAACGGATATTCACTTGAAATCAAACCGTACCGGGGAATTGGGACCGAACAGCACCGTTCAATATGTGTACATTTTTTCAGCAATTGCTCTTTTTATTCTGTTAATAGCCTGCGTTAACTTTATGAACCTGTCTACGGCGCGGTCGTCAAACCGGGCGCGCGAAGTAGGGGTACGTAAAGTCTTGGGTTCGCCGCGAAGCTACCTGGTTTTCCAGTTTCTAACCGAATCGATATTGGTAACGCTTGTTGCCGCAGTCATCGCCTTTGTTGCTGCCATCGGACTGCTGCCTGCATTTAACCAGCTATCTGGTAAAGACATTGTTGTCAATGGCCAAACGCTTAGCTGGCTGGTTCCGGCCATGGCGTTTATTATTTTGCTGGTGGGTTCGTTGGCGGGCGCATACCCGGCCCTGTTTCTTTCGGCGTTTCAACCTGTCAACGTGCTTAAAGGGAAGCTGTCGGCTGGTTTTAAAGGCGGCGGCTTGCGGAGTGTGCTGGTTGTACTGCAGTTTACCATTTCTATCTTCCTCATCATCGGAACTTTGGTTATTCACAACCAGCTTAACTTCATTCAAAGCAAGGACCTCGGCTTCAATCGTAACGAGGTGCTTATTGTTCAAAACGCGTTTGAGCTGAATAACCAGGCGCAAACATTTAAGCAGGAAGTAAAGCAATTACCCGGCGTTGCGGATGCCACGCTTACCGGTTTCCTGCCGACCGGCAATGAGAAAAACACGAGCATATTTTTTAAAGATGCATCCTTTGATCAGAAAAAAGCCCTGTTCCCCCAAACATGGACCGTTGACGAAGATTATATAAAAACCCTTGACATGAAAATGGTTGCAGGACGCAGCTTCTCGGGCCAATTCCTTACGGATTCATCAGGCATCATCATTAACGAAGCTGCGGCAAAGTTTTTAGGTCTTACCGATCCGTTGAATAAGCCCTTATACCGGTCGAATGGCGGCAAGCAGGACATAACAAACTCTAAAGCATATCATATCATCGGCGTGGTCAAGGACTTCAATTTTAGTTCACTGCGCGATGTGGTGAGTCCAATGGTGCTGATCATGGGGCAGGACAACGGCGCATTAAGCATACGCATGAAAGCGAAAGACATTCCCTCTGTGTTAGCCCAAATAAAAGACAAGTGGAGCGGGTTGTCGCCGAACGTCCAGATGAATTTTTCTTTTATGGACCAGGATTTTGATGCAATCTACAGGACAGAGCAGCGCGCGGGGACCGTGCTGGTAGTGTTTACCACCCTGGCTATAGTCATTGCCTGCCTGGGTCTGTTTGGCCTTGCAGCATATGCCGCCGAGCAGCGCACGAAAGAGATCGGGATCCGTAAGGTTTTAGGCGCCAGTGTATCGGCTATTACCGCCATGTTATCATTTGATTTTATAAAATTGGTAGGTATCGCCATATTGATCGCATTGCCTGCCGGGTGGTATTTTATGAATAAATGGCTGCAGGACTATGCTTATCGGATAAATATAGAGTGGTGGGTTTTGGCGCTGGCCGGTTTTGTTGCAATAGTGATCGCCCTTATTACCATCGGTTTCCAATCTGTAAAGGCTGCGCTATCGAATCCGGTAAATAGTTTGAAGGCAGAGTAACCCCCCGGCCCCCGCTAACAAGCGGGGGAGCGAAGAGGTTAGCGGTGAAAAGTAAAGGGAGTAGGTATGATAAAATGAAAATGTCAAATCCGAGAATGTATAATATTAACTAACAAAATTAAATTCCCCCGCTTGTTAGCGGGGGTTATGGGGTATGATAAAAAGCTATTTAAAGACCGCGTTCCGTTTCCTGCTGAAGAACAAAACCTTCAGCTTTATAAATATTTTCGGTTTGGCCACCGGCACGCTGTGCTGTCTGTACATACTGTTGTATGTACAGCAACAGTACAGTTATGATAAACAGCATAAAGATGCTAATGATATTTACCGCATTACTACCAACCTGGTGTTAAGCGGCGATAAACACCATAGCGCCGCCTCTTCGCCGCCAATCGCACCAGCCATGCAGCGCGATTTCCCGGAAGTGGAGAACTATGCCCGGATGATGAAAACGGATATACTCGGCGCGAAACAACATTTGTTACGGTATAAAGAACAAGCGTTTTACGAGGCAGGCGCCTTATATGTCGACTCGACCTTCTTTGATATTTTTACTTACCATTTTGTTGAAGGACACCCGCAACATGCACTGGATGAACCCTACGATATCGTGTTGCTGAAGCCCGTTGCCGATAAATTGTTTCACCACGAAAATGCTGTGGGAAAAATGGTGAATATTGCCGATGGGTTTGGAAAGCACGATTTTAAAGTGACCGGCGTGGTTGACGAAACCCTTGGGAAGTCGCATGTCGAGGGTAACCTGTTCATTACTATGAAAAGTGGCCAAACCGGCAAATGGATTGGCGGCATAACCGAATGGGCTGGTAATAACTTCTTATTCTCTTACGTGAAATTAAAACCGGGGGCCGACCCGCTGGCGCTCGAGAAAAAGCTTCCTGCATTTTTAAATAAATATGGCGCCGACCGTCTTAAGGCATTGGGCATGCAAAAGCATTTGCATTTGGAGCATGTTACCGACATACACACCACACCCGGCCTTGAGTTAGAATTAACCCAAACTGCCAACCCGGAGTTTTTACTTATTCTAATAATTATCGCTGTGCTTCTCCAGGTTATCGCCTGTATAAACTTCATGAACCTTTCAACTGCCCGGGCTTCCATGCGGGCGAAAGAGGTAGGCGTTCGGAAAGTGATTGGCGCGGGGAAAGACGATTTGATCAAACAGTTTTTGGGAGAATCGTTCCTGCTTTCTTTCATTGGTGTAATAATTGCCCTGCCCTTGTTGTATTTTGTGTTGCCATATCTGAACCAAATTACGCGGGCTAATATCCAACTCGCTTTTTTTGCCGACTATCGGCTCTGGCTGATCCTTGGTAGTCTGGTGCTGGTAACCGGTTTGCTGGCTGGCAGCTACCCGGCCTTCTATTTGTCAAGCTTCGAAGCGGCAAAGGTTATAAAAGGCAATTTTACCGCTCGTATCTCGGCAACGGGTATCCGCAAATCATTGGTTGTTTTCCAGTTTGTGCTGTCGATTGTGATGATGGCTGCCATCATTATTATCTACAGCCAGCTCAATTTCGTTAAATCAAAGGACCTCGGTTTTGACAAGAGCCAAAAGTTGGTCTTCAGTTTTTACACGCAGGACGCCCAACAAAAAATGACGGCGCTGGCCAATGACCTGAAACGGCTGGCGGATGTTAAATCTGTCACCAGGTCCGATAGTTACTTTAGCGAGGCGTTATTGAACGACTTGCCCTTTTACACCGAAGGTGGCGATATGGCCCATGCTATCGACGCCCCCATGATTACCTGCGACCATTACTTCGTGAAAACCAATGGCATACACGTGGTAAGCGGCCGGGATTTTATGCCCGGTGATTCCAATAAGGTACTGATTAACCAGACGCTGGCGAAAAGGCTTGATCTTAATCCGCAAAGCGCTCCCGGTGCACGGCTTTATTCTAAGTTCTTTGCTGCCGGCGTTATGTATACCATTATAGGCGTGATGAAGGATTTTAACTACAATTCGCTCCATGAGGCGGTGGGGCCCTTTTTACTCGCCTATAGCAATAATCCCCGCAGTTTTTCAAGCATGACGGTTTCGGTGAACAGCGATAATTATCAGCAATTGTTACACGTCATAAGTAATATTTGGGCAAAGGATATGCCGTCTGTGCCGTTTCAATATGCCTTCCTCGACGATGAGGTGCAAAAGCAATACGAAAGCGAGATCGTCGTCTCTCACATTATTAATTCGTTTACCTTATTAGCAATTGTTATTTCGTGCCTGGGCTTATTTGGCCTGGCGGCCTTTAGCGCCGAACAGCGTAAAAAGGAAATTGGTATCCGTAAGGTACTGGGCTCTACCGTACGAGGCATAGTTAGTTTGCTATCGAAAGACTTTTTAATATTAGTAGGAATTTCATTTGTAATTGCCGCGCCTATCTCCTGGTATTTTATGAGCCACTGGTTTTTACAGGGATTTGCTTACCGGGTTCCATTAAGCTGGTGGATGTTCGCCCTTGCAGGTGTTCTCGCAGCCGTTATTGCGCTCGTAACCGTCAGTTCGCAAGCCATAAAAGCGGCTTTGATGAACCCGGTGAAGAGTTTGAAGGCGGAGTAGTCTGAACTCGAATTTTTGGAATTTGGAGAATTATAAGAATTCAGGTTTTCCATTCTGTCAATTCACCAAATTCAACAAATTCGAGTTCAGACCAATGAACTAATGAACAAGTGAACTAATGAACTAATGAACGAAAAATGATAAAAAGCTATTTAAAAACCGCATTCCGTTTCCTGCTGAAAAATAAAACCTTCAGCTTTATAAATATTTTCGGCCTGGCTGCGGGCACGCTTTGCTGCCTGTATATGTTGTTATATGTGCAAGACCAGTACAGCTACGATAAACAGCATAAGGATTTGGCCAACCTTTACCGCGTAACAACCGACCTTACATTACCGGGAGATAAACATCACTCAGCAACGTCTTCGCCACCGATTGCGCCGGCACTCAAAAACGATTTCCCCGAAGTGGAAAATTTCACAAGGATTGTGAAAACCGACATTCTTGGCGCTAAAGAACATCTGCTGCGCTATAAAGAGAAGTCGTTTTATGAAACAGGAGCGTTTTACGTCGACTCAACCTTTTTTGACGTCCTAACCTATCATTTTGTTGAAGGACAGGCGACCCACGCATTGAATGACCCTTACGATGTGGTATTGTTTAAACCCACAGCCGATAAGCTTTTCGGCAATGAAAGCGCCGTTGGTAAAATGATCAATATTAATGACCAATGGGGTAAACATGATTTCAAGGTAACCGGGGTAATTGACCAAACTGCCGGTAAATCCCACCTCGAAGGCAATATGTTTATCAATATAAAAAGCGGGGCTACCGGCGTGGGCATTGCTACCGACGGTGAATGGGCTGGCAATAACTTCCTGTACACTTACGTCAAATTGCGGCCCGGTACTAACGTTGCTGCATTTGAGAAAAAATTCCCTCCGTTTTTAAACAAGTATGTCGGCGAAAAACTGAAGCAGGTAGGCATGCACAAAGAGCTGCACCTGGAACCTGTTAAGCAAATACACACCACCGGCGGGTTCGATGTAGAACCTTCCAAAACGGTCGATCCATCCTTTCTTTTAATCCTCGTATTGATCGCGGTCTTGATACAGGTGGTAGCCTGTATCAATTTCATGAACCTGTCAACCGCACGTGCGTCAAAACGGGCGAAAGAAGTGGGTGTACGCAAGGTGATCGGCGCCGGCAAGTACGACCTGATCAAGCAATTTTTGGGCGAATCATTTTTGCTGGCATTTATAGGGGTAGTTATCGCCTTGCCGCTGCTATGGGCCGTACTCCCCTTGCTGAATGATATTACCCGTGCCGACATCCATTTAACATTTTTTTCCGATTACCGGCTATGGCTGATGCTAACGAGCCTTGTGGTTGTTACCGGGCTTGTTGCAGGCAGTTACCCGGCATTTTATTTGTCGGCATTTGAGGCGATAAAAGTGATCAAAGGAAATTTTAGCAACCGTATATCGGCAACCGGCATACGGCGGTCGCTGGTAGTGTTCCAGTTTGTGCTGTCAATCGTGTTGATCACCGGCATAATCATCATCTACAGCCAGTTAAATTTCATCAAGAATAAGGACCTCGGCTTCGACCAAAATCAAAAGCTGGTGTTAAATTTTTATACCAGCGACACGCAAAACAGGATGCCCGCGCTGGCTACGGACCTGCGACAACTTGCAGGTGTTAAAGCAGTTTCCAGCGCCGATAACTATATTAGTCAGTTTGTACTGCACGATCATGGTGTGTACCCAGCCGGGGGAGACCAATCGACAGCCATCGACGCGCAGAATATTGCCTGCGACGAATATTTCGTAAAAGCCAATGGGATTAAGCTGCTTAGCGGGCGTGATTTTACGAAAGGCGATTCGAACAAAGTGCTTATCAACCAAACGCTTGCAAAAAGGCTTAATTTAAATGCGCTAACAGCGCCTGGTGCACGGATCTACTCTGGTAGTAGTCCTGTTAGTTTCGTGACCGTTGTGGGTGTGATGAAAGATTTTAACTACAACTCCCTGCACGATGATGTTCGCCCATTTATGTTGGTGTACGACGGTAACGCCGGCGACCTGGCAACGATGGTTGTATCAGCCAACAGTGCGGATTACAAGGATCTACTGGGAAAGATGGGCACAATTTGGCATAAAAACCTGCCCGATGTTCCGTTCGAATATTCCTTCCTCGACGCCGAAATTCAAAAACAGTATGAAACGGAGGTTGTGTTATCGCAGATCATCAATTCTTTCACCCTGATCGCTATTCTCATCTCCTGCCTCGGTTTATTTGGTCTTGCCGCATTCAGCGCCGAACAGCGCAGCAAGGAAATAGGTATTCGCAAAGTATTAGGCTCCAGTGTTACGGGAATCGTGGGGCTGTTGTCGAAGGACTTTTTGATCCTGGTCACCGTATCTTTTTGCATCGCAACGCCGATCGCCTTTTATGGCATGGGCAAGTGGCTGCAGGCTTTTGCTTACCGTGTGCCCTTAAGCTGGTGGATGTTTGTATTAGCTGGGGTGATAGCAATGGTGATCGCGCTGGTAACCGTCAGTTCGCAAGCTATAAAGGCCGCGTTGTTGAACCCGGTGAAAAGTTTGAAGGCGGAATAGTCAGAACTCGAATTTGAAGGATTTTTAGAATGTCCAGAATGAAAGAAGCAGGCGCGAAGACCGAAATTCTGATAATTCTCCAAATTCTAAAAATTCGAGTTGAGACCAATGAACAAAAAAATTAACTTCCCCTTTAGGGGGTTGGGGGGCTTATGATCAGAAACTATATAAAAATCGCGTGGCGAAACCTGGTAAGGAACAAAGCCTACACCTTTTTAAATATTGGCGGGCTTTCGGTTGGCATGGCTTGCACGATTCTTATTTTACTATGGGTGAAGGATGAATTAAGCTATGATAAGTTCAACCAAAGCGCATCGCAAATATACCGTGTTACCGCCGATGTAGCGGGTACTAAGGCCGCGGTCAACCCAGTACCCATGGCACCCGCATTAAAACAACAGCTACCTGCAATAAAGGATTTTACCAGGCTTGAGGCATTGCATTCCATTGTTACCATAGGCAACAGAAAGTTTGACGAGAAAAATATTTACTACGCCGATCCAAACTTTTTGCAGTTCTTCAGCTACCCGCTGTTACAAGGGAACAAGGCATCAGTGCTTTCGCGTCCAGATGGGGCAGTGATCAGTACGGCAGTTTCGAAAAAGTATTTTGGAGATGAAAATGCTATAGGACGAACCCTGTACGTCGACGACGATGTCAAAGGGCACAGTTTTACAGTAACAGGAGTGATGCAAAATGTGCCCCATAATTCACATTTGCAGTTTGATATTTTATTGCCTTTTACCGTTTATGAACATTCAACCAATTATAGTTACAATAACCCGCAGGAATGGGGAAATTACGATGTTTATACCTACCTGTTGCTGGATGGAAAGTTTGATGCACAAAAGAAGGCTTTAACTTCGCTTGAAAAGCAAATTACGGCAATCCATACAGCCAATGACCCTACACATACCCAAACAACATTTACATTGCAGCCTCTTGCAGATATCCATCTGCATTCAAACCTGCTGCTCGATGTCGAAGGTCAGGGTAGCAGTCAGTCGGTAAATATTTTTTCGATGGTGGCGTTGTTTATTTTGGTGATAGCCTGCGTTAACTTTATGAATTTATCAACCGCCATTGCCGGTCAGCGGGCGAAAGAAGTTGGGCTGCGGAAGACCGTGGGTGCGGTACGTACCCAGCTCATCATCCAGTTCCTCTGCGAGTCGTTATTGCTGGCGCTTATATCCCTGATTATCGGAATCGGCATAACCAGGTTGCTGTTGCCCTTGTTTAATGAACTTTCGGCCAAAAATATTTCAATCAACTTTTTAGATTTTAAGCTCATCGGTGGCTTGTTAGGTGTAGCCTTACTCGCCGGCCTCATCTCAGGCAGTTACCCGGCATTCTTCCTTTCTTCTTTTAATCCTGTTAAGGTGCTTAAGGGCGCCCTGTTTTTGGGCGGGAGGAAGTCTTATTTGAGAAACGGCCTGGTGGTAATGCAATTTTCAATTTCTATTATTTTAATGGTTAGCACGCTGGTTGTAAATAACCAGCTCAAATTTATCCGTAACAGGGATATGGGTTTTAATAAGGAGAATTTGTTGTACCTGCAGATGCCGCAGGTTGGCGATCTCATGCATAACTACGCTACCTTAAAAGCAACATTGAGTGAAAATACAAAAACAGCCGATTACACGCTGCTGGAACATTTGCCTACCGACTTAACAACGGGCACAACTGATGTGAAATGGGAAGGTAAAGACCTCAGCAAACAAATAGTTTTCCCCCACATTGGCGTTGATGGACATTTTATAAAAACCTTTGGGATGCACCTGGTAGCGGGTCGCTCATTTGACGATAATAACAAGAGCGACCCGTTTAACTATATTTTGAACGAAACCGCCGTGAAAGCGATGGGGATGAGTATTTCTTCAGCCGTAGGAAAATTAATCACCATGAATGGCAATAAAGGTGAAATAATTGGTGTAGTGAAGGATTTCAATTTCAAGCCTGTACAGCAGCTCATAGAACCGCTTATTTTGCGATATACCAACCGTGGGGGCTTTGTGGTCGTTAGAACCACCCCGGCCAATATGCAGCGGAATATTGCAAATTTAAAGGCAGTCTTTCAAAAAATTTACCCCGATTACCCTTTGACCTACGGTTTTGTTGATCAGGACCTTTCCAGGTTGTATATGAGCGAGCAGCGCATGGGTGAGCTTTTTAACATATTTTCAGTGGTTTCGATCATTGTTTCGTGCCTCGGCCTTTTTGGCTTGGCCACCTTCGCCGCGCAGCGGCGCATAAAGGAAATAGGGGTGCGCAGGGTGCTCGGCGCCAGTGCGGCGGGTATTGTTGCCCTGCTTGCAAAGGACTTTGTGAAATTGGTGGCGGCAGCTTCGTTTGTGGCCTTCCCGCTGGCCTGGTGGGTGATGAACAAATGGCTTGATAACTACGTGTATCGCATTCACATCAGCTGGTGGATGTTCGCGGCAGCGGGTATTTTGGCGCTGGTAATTGCATTTATCACCGTCAGCTCACAGGCAATTAAGGCCGCGCTAATGAACCCGGTGAAGAGTTTGAAGGCGGAGTAGTCAGAACTCGAATTTGATGAATTTTTAGAATGTCCAGAATGAATTAGATGGTAACCTTATAAATATTCTGATAATTCAAAAAATTCAAAGAATTCGAGTTCAGACTAATGAACTAATGAACAAGTGAACTAATGAACCAACGATGATAAAAAACTATCTAAAAATCGCGTGGCGTAACCTAATAAACAACAAGGTTTACAGCCTGCTGAACATTTTGGGCCTGGCAGCCGGGATGGCTGTGGCCCTAATAATCGGTTTATGGGTGAACTACCAGTACAGCTACGACCGGTTCTTGCCAAATAACGGCCGGTTGTACCAGGTGATGCGCAATTTTAACAGCAATGGCGACACACTGACGTTCTCGTCCACATCGTTAAAACTGGCCGATGCACTTCGCAGTAACATCCCTGAATTTGAGCATGTTGCCGAAACGGATGGCTGGGGCGCACATGGCTTGATGGTTGGGAATAAGAAGTTCTATTGGTACGGCGTACAGGCAGGCGGCGACTTTTTAAAGATGTTCCGTTACACTTTTATTGAGGGAAATGCCGGTGCGGCCTTAAAAGACCCGTTTTCGATTGTGTTGACCGAATCAACCGCCAAGGCTTTGTTTGGAAGCACCGATGTTGTCAACAAGCTCGTAAGGGTTGACAACCATGATAACTTAAAAGTTACCGGTGTTATTAATGATGTTCCGGCAAATTCGACATTCCAGTTTAAATATATAATCCCTTTCAGCTATTTTGAAGCAACACAAAGCAATGTAAAGAACAACCGCACCCAAGGTTTTGACAATAACGATTATGCCATTTATGCGGAGCTAAAGCCGGGCGCTTCATTTGGGGCTGTATCAGGCAAAATACGGGATATCGAAAAGGGGCAAACCAATAGCTTAAATGCCGTGAACTCGAATGTGATTTTGTATCCCATGCTCAAATGGCACCTTTATAATGAATATAAAAATGGCCAGGCGACGAGCGGGTTTATTGACTATGTGCGGATGTTCTCACTGATCGGTGGGCTGGTTTTATTGATCGCCTGTATTAATTTTATTAACCTGTCGACTGCCCGTTCCGAAAAACGCGCCAGGGAAGTAGGTGTACGCAAAGCCATCGGCTCGCAGCGCAGGGATTTGATCTTTCAATTCCTTGTGGAATCGACTATGGTTACTTTTATTTCATTTTTATTTGCCATCCTATTGGTGCAGCTATCCTTGCCGGCATTCAATGCGCTTACCGGCGCCGTTTTCTCTATCCCCTACGCAAGCCCTGTATTCTGGATGGTGATGATGGCCTGCGTACTGTTCACAGGCTTACTGGCAGGCAGCCGGCCCGCGTTTTACTTATCGGCATTCAACCCGGTTAGGGTGCTTAAGGGCGCTATACAGGTGGGTAAATCGGCTTCTGTTTCGCGCAAAATACTGGTGGTTACCCAGTTTAGCTGTTCGATCGCTTTAATTATCAGTACCGTTATTATATACCGGCAAATTCAATACGCTAAAAACCGGCCGATTGGCTACCAAATCAGCCGACTAATGGCCACTGATGCGAATTCAGACCTTGCCCGCAATTTTGATGCATTAAAAAACGATCTTTTACAAAGCGGAGTTGTTACGGCCGTTACGACTTCGTCGAGTCCGGCAACCACCGTTTGGTCGCATACCGACGTGGATATGTTCCCGGGTAAGCGCCCTGGCGAAACCGTTGAAATGGGTAGCATTTACGTATCAGACGACTATTTTAAAACCCTGGGTATGCACATGCTGTCGGGCAGGGATTTTATACCCGGCGCAAAGGCTGATACCAGCAATGTAGTATTTAACGAAGCGGCAATAAAAAGGCTCCGATTAACCGACCCGGTAAACCAGCTAATCACCTGGAACGGCCAAAAATACCGCATCATCGGGGTGGTAAAAGACGCGCTGATGAACTCGCCCTACAGTGCCGCTGATCCAACGATGTTTACGTTTAGCGCAAATAGTGCCAACGGTAATTTAATATACCAGTTATCGCCAAATTTAAATACACACGCTGCGGTTGAGAAGATCAGCCCAATCTTTAACAAATATAATCCGGCTTACCCTTATGATTACCGGTTTGTGGATAAGCAGTACAATCAGAAATTCAGCGAAGAAGAGCTGATCGGCAAGCTGGCCGGTGTTTTCGCAGGGCTGGCGATTTTTATATCGTGCCTGGGTTTATTTGGCCTTGCGGCATTTGTGGCGGAGCAGCGCACCAAAGAGATCGGGATACGAAAAGTGTCAGGCGCAAGCGTAGGCCAGGTATGGCTGATGTTGTCGAAGGATTTTATTTTGCTGGTAACGATCAGCTGCGTTATCGCGTCGCCATTAGCCTTCTACTTTTTGCAAAAATGGCTGATGAAGTACGATTACCATATTTCGATCGGGCCCTGGGTGTTTATCGTTTCGGCCTTGGCGGCAATTTTAGTCACGCTGATCACCATAAGTTTTCAATCAATAAAAGCAGCGTTGGCGAACCCGGTGAAGAGTTTGAGAAGTGAGTAGTTTAGTGACTAGAGACTGGAGATTAGAGGTTAGTTTGGAGGGAAATGAGAATGGTGAAGTTGAGAATGTATACTATTAATTCACAAATTAAATTCCCCCTTTAGGGGGTTAGGGGGTATGATAAAGAACTATTTAAAAATCGCCTTACGGCAATTGCGTAAACAAAAAATGTATTCAGCCATCAAGATTGGTGGTTTTGCATTGAGCATTGCCGCCTGTTTATTGATCGGGCTGTATATTCAGGATGAAGTTAGTTACGATCGATCATACCCTGATACCAGCCGTATTTACCGCCTTGTGGAGTATTATGCGCACGATGGAAAAGTAGAAAAGGGCGATGATTATCCGGCGCCGATATCGAATGCCTTAAAAGCGGACTTTCCAGAGATAGAAAAGTCCGCCCGTTTAATGCCTAATTCTCTTTTTCCGGGGGCTGGCAGTAATGAGTTAAGACGTGCCGACCAGGTGGAAAACACACACGAAGAAGGCTTTACCTATGCTGATGAGGATTTGCTGAATATTTTGAAAATGCCGATGGTGTATGGTAACAGGGCAAGTGCCCTGGCCGAACCTAATACCATGGTGATATCAAAACGGAAGGCTGACAAGTATTTCCCAAATCAAAACCCGGTTGGCAAGATCATGTTTCTGGATAATGACCAAACCAAGCCCTATAAAATTGGTGGCGTGATGGAAAACCCGCCTAAAACCTCCGACTTTCAGTATGATTTTTTATTGACACTAAATGGCGTTGAGTTTTACAAGGGCGAACAAACAAACTGGAATGCCAGCAATTACCCTGATTATATATTAGTTCGTCCCGGAACTGACATTACCCGGTTGGAGAAGAAGATCACTACGGACCTGAATAAAAATTATTTTTTACCTGCACTGCTTAGTATCAGCTATAAAAATGCAGCAAAGGAATTACAGAAATTAACAAATAAACTCCAGCCTGTCAGCGAAGTGCATTTATACTCCTATGATATACAGGATGAGTTTAAACACGGTGATATAAGGTTTATCTGGCTGTTTGGCGCAGTGGCATTGTTTATATTAACCATTGCCTGTATCAATTTCATCAACCTTTCTACCGCTAAATCTGCTAACCGGGCCAAAGAGGTGGGACTAAGAAAGGTGGTAGGCTCAACGCGTTTCAGTCTTATTAACCAGTTTCTCGCCGAATCGTTGCTTTACATTGTCCTTTCCTTCGTAGTAGGGATATTGCTTACCTGGGCTTTGCTGCCCTATTTTAACGCCCTTGCTTCAAAATCATTGGTTATGCCCTGGCTCAATTCGTGGTTTATACCCGTTATCTTAATGTCATCAATAATAGTACATGGCCAGCGCACCGATTGGCTGCCTAAGTGATTCAAAATTAAAATCCTTTACCACGCCAATGATCCTCATTTTATCCCCCCCATGGGTAATATTTTTACCTATCGGATTTTTAAGGTTTAATTTTTGAACCATGGTTTGGTTGACAATCACGCCGCCGGAACGATCGTTTAGAGAAAAATTAGCCCCTTCAAGCAGTTTGATACCAAATGTTTTCAGATAGTCATTATCGATGATCCAAAACTGGGAATT
>Ga0206808_1149_pt1 | contig 15823 bp, 13 predicted proteins | sample Alteio_BWOrgCont_58_FD_152899 | JGI IMG/M metagenome (GOLD analysis project Ga0206808, IMG submission 152899) | Enriched cells from forest soil in Barre Woods Harvard Forest LTER site, Petersham, Massachusetts, United States -... | ecosystem: Environmental > Terrestrial > Soil > Temperate forest >...
TGGGTGAGAGGTCGCTGGTGATGAAGGGATCTTTGATGACAGCTGGGCCTGTGGTGGAGAGAGTGACGGGGAGCCAGATGCCGGTATCGCGGTCGCGAACGGCGGCGAGCCAATCCCAACCAATAGTGGAGAGAAAGGTGGGACCGTCAATCGCAGTGATGCCGCCGTTTTTTCCGACGCCATCGGCGATGGTGTGTTCATGCGGGACACCAGGATGCGGTTGCGGCGCGACCAGAACAGCAAGGGTAGCGTACGTTCCGGGGCGAACGAGTTTGGTGATATCTAAATCCGTGCGGATGAAGGCCCCACGCGTGGTTCCGGCTTGGTGGCCGTTGACCCAGATCTCGGCGGAGTAGTTGATGCCGGCGAAGTGCAGCCAGGTGTGGCGGCCGCGATTGGATGCGGGAACAAGAAAGCTGGTGCGATACCAGTAGCTGGTCTGGTTGAGGCTCTCAGGGATGGCGCGCATGTTTTCTCCGTATAGCGGCTCGGGGTAAACGTGATTGTCGACCAACGTGGTGAGGACCGTGCCGGGAACGGTGGCGACGTACCAGCCGACAGGATGGAAAGAGGCAGTGGAGACGATGACGGCCGGGGAGTGGACCTGGGCGGCGTCCTGCAATTGCCAGTGGGTGAGTGTTTGGGCGGATTGCTGGGCTTCTGCGCGCGAGGGTGCGAGAACGGCGAAGAGAAACGCGAGAGCTGTGAGGGTGCGAAGATTCATGCCGCGAGCGATATCCAGAAATTTTCTTGGATAAAGATACAGCTACATGTAATCCACGCCGTAGCGGGTGGGAATTTGAGTGAAGGCGATGCGGGTGGGGGCGGAGTCGCGCGCGGTGAGCATGCCGGCAAAGTGCAGCGTGGAGTGGCCGTACTTCAGGTTGAGCTTATCCATGGTGGCGGCGAGCTGCGAGCGGTTGCCGGGCTCTTCAAAGAGCAGCTGCTGGACGTCGTCATCGGGGATGAGGTTGTGCAGCGTGACGCCGACAAAGAAGGGGCGCTGCTGGTCTGGCCCCTTGGGGCATTGCTGCCAGATGCCGCGCAGGGCTTCGAGCAGCGTGAGGGTGTCATTGCAGGGGCGGAAGCGGGCTTCCATGCCCCAGGACTCATGCACGATTCCGCTGGAGTGCTGCTTCGACTTTTTGGCGCGCGCTTCCTACTCATGATTGAGCGCGAAACGAATGTGAAACGAGAGCGAGCCGGCATGAAATTTTTCCATGCGCAGGCGCATGCCGGCTTTATGTATGAGTTTGTGCGCGACCGACCAGACGCCGTCGATGGTGCGGAACTCAGGCGCGAGAACGTGGGAGTGGCCGAGGGATTTCTGGATGCCGTCGGTGACGGTCGCTCCGTCGTCTCCGGTGTCGTGCCCGCGCAGCCAGTGATACAAACGGTCGCCCCAGACGGAATCCCAAAGCGCGTGCATGCCGTTGCGGTCGAGCGAGAGAAGCTGGGCCATGGTGGTGATGCCTTTGGCGTTGAGGCGCGCCTCAGTGCGGGCGCCGATGCCGGGCAGATCGCGCAATTCGAGATGAGCGATGGCCCTCGGCAATTGCGATGGCAAAAGACCGATGAGGCCATCGGGCTTCTGCATGTCGCTGGCGATTTTGGCGAGATAGCGGTTGGGCGCCATGCCGATGGAGCAGCGCAGGCTTTCACCGACCTTGTCCTTGATGGCCTGCTTGATGGCGAGCGCGATTTTGCGCGCGGCGGGGGGTTGGCGCTCGCGGCCCATCAGCTCGCAAACCATCTCGTCGATGGAGGGATTGTGGGCGACGGGGCAGACGTCTTCAACGGTGTCGCTGATTTTTTTGGAGTACTCGGCATAGACCTCGTGACCGCTGGCGACGAGGATGATGCCGGGGCAGAGCTTTTGAGCTTCCGCAACCTTGGTGCCGGTTTTTACCTTGAAGGCCTTGGCCTCGTAGCTGGCGGCAATGATGGTTCCGGTGGGCGCCATGGTGGCGGTGACGCCGATGGGCTTGCCGCGGAGGTTGGGATTGAGATGCTGCTCGACTGAGGCGAAGAAGCTGTTGAGGTCGATGTGGAGGTGGGTAAAGAAATCCTGTGCGGCGGGAGAGATAGCGGATTGAGCGAGCGAGCTCATGGGTGGATTATAACTTCGTCATTTGTTCGCCCGTGGGAGACAGCAGATAAGCAGTGAAAAAATTAAGCGACAGCAGATCCCTTCGGGCTAGGCCATCCAGGATGGCAAAGTTCACAGGGTTGCCGGGAGGCCGGCTACTCGAGGGTGAGCGAGAAGTTAAAGGTGTTCTGGTCTGAGAACGAACTGACGTGTTTGATCTTGGAGTGCTTGCCATCCAACTCGGCCCAGAGTTCGTAGTCAGCATTCTGGTCGAGTTGCCCGAAGTGGAACTTGCCGTCGGCGCTGCAGATGAAGCTTTTGACCGCGAGGGTCTTGATGTCCTTAAGATAAACGACAGCGCCAGGGATGGCGGCACCGGATTTGTTATCCACGCGACCATCAACGATGCGCTGCTTGGTGTTGCTGCTGTTGTTGCTGTTCTGCGCGAGCGCTTGCCGGGAATGGAAGAAGGGAGAAGACGAAAAGAGCGTTATGGCCAGGCAAAGCGCGAGGGAGCGCGGAACCAATCGCGTATTGAGGCGGGATGTGTGGCGGACAGTGGCCCGGGCGGAAGTTCCAGCTAGCAAATCAGTCTTCAATTTCCTCCTCGTCGTGCACGACGTCTTCTTCATCAATGTAGCCTTCTTCATCGACGGCCGCCAGCTCCAGCGGATCGCTGGAGACAATTTCGAGGTCGGTTCCGCACTCTTCGCACTGCACGACTTCGCCTTCTTCGACATCATCGACATCAAGGTCCAACGGGTTGTCGCATTCCGGGCATACGACTGACATAAAAACGTCTCCTGTTGTTATGCTCTGCGATTGCCGCATCCAACACTAGTACGATGTTGGCAGCGGCAAATTGGCAGCTTCCCCCGTTCTAGCGGAAGTGGCCGGGTGCGTCAACCGCATGACGGTGGAAGACTTGCGGCTTCCCCTGAAATGCAGGCAAAGCTGGCGAGCGCAGCCAAACTTGTTGACGGGAAAGAGTGCGATGGCGTTTCAATCCAATGGGCCGGTGATGCTGGCGCTGCCGCCGTTCCGGGGCTTTACGCGGCGGATTATTTTGATTGCCGGATGCTGGTTTCTGGCCGTATGGGTGCTGGGCTGGATATCGCCCTCAGCGGTGATGTATGCAATGGGCCACGTGATGCTGAATCCGTGGTCGCTGGCGCATGGCATGGTGTGGGAGCTGGTGACCTATCCCTTCGTGGATATCGGCCTGCTGAGCGTGCTGTTTGCGCTGCTGACGATCTGGTTTTTCGGCTCTCAGCTGGAAGATGCGATGGGCAGCCGCTGGCTCGCGGAATATTTTTTTACGATTACAGTGGGCGGGGGCTTAGCGGCTGCGTTGCTGAGCTTTGCGCTAGGGCATCGCATTCCGGGGTTGGAGACGGACATCGCGTACACGGCGGGAATGTGGCCGGCGTCGCTGGCAATCCTGGTGGCGTTCGCGCACTTCAACCCTGATGCTCCAATCAGGTTGTACTTCGTGCTGCAACTGAAGGCCAGGCACCTGGCGATGCTGTACGTCGGCGGATATGTTGTGATGTTGGCGCTGTGGTCGGGCTACAGGTTCATTGCAGTGGTGGCGCTGGCTAATGCGCTGTGCGGATGGATGTTTCTGAAGTGGGTTCCGCGCCGCGGTCTGCGCTACGCTGCGAGCGAAAAATGGTTTGGGATGCGCAATGAGTTTTATCGCGCAAAAAGGAAGAAGGCAGCAAAAGAGTTTGAGGTCTACATGCGCAAGCAGGGGAAAGATGTGCGCGTGGATGACGATGAGAAGAAGTGGATGAATTAGCTGCGTCAGGGTTCGATGATGAGTTCACAGGTTTTGTTGGCGCAATTGAGGTAGCCGACGAGAAGAATGCGGCCTTTCTCACCATCCGGGGTGAAATCAGAGAAATTGGCAGAGAGAAGAAGGCTGTCGCCCTTGGTTAAGCCGTTGCTTACAGCGCGAACGCTATCTGCTTTACCTTGCGAAATGAGGATGCGGTATTCGGCAGAGCCGGTGCGCCCCTCTGCAGGTCCAAGAGGAATGGTACGCAGAGCCTGTGCAGCAGCACGCCAGTCTTTTATGGAGGATTTTCCGCCGGCCGTTTGAGCGCGATCGATGGCGACCCGCAGTTTTTCTGACAGATCTGAATAGGCGGGGGGGCATATCACCGCGAAAGCTGGGAATCGTGGCGAGCGCGAGCTGGTAGGAGTTAAAGGCTGCGCTGGGATCGTTTTCTGCCATCTCGATGTCTCCGAGGTGCAGGCCGAGCGTGGCATCGTGCCGGGAATGCCAGGCTGCTGCGATGTAACTATGTGCTTCCTTAAGCCGGCCTTCGCGAAAGAAAATCCATCCCAGAGTGTCCCAGGAGGCGACGATGAGAGAGGAGACAGGTTTGATGGTCTGCGGGTCTTCTTCCAGTGTCCATGCAGAAGCCTTTGCGGTGAGTGAATCGAGTGCGCTGCGCTCAACGGCCTCGGCAGCTGTGAGTTCAAGGCCCATGTCCGCTAGTGAGTAGGCGGTGCCGTTCTGCTGTTCGGGATCACTGACGGTCTTCAGCATCGGAGCGAGAATGCTTGCGGCATCAGTCTTATCTCCGGCTTTAATCTCCACGGTGGCAAGAGCCATAATGAAGCGGTAATTTTGCGCGTTGTCCGGCGGAATCAATTTGAGCGCGGACTTTCCGGCCTCGATGGCTTCCTGGGTACTGCCATTGCCATTCAGCAGGCTGACGAGCATGGCGTTGTTACGCACATTGTCCGGTGCGATGGGAATACCTTTGCGGAGGGTGTCAATGGCTTCCTGCTTCTTGCCGATGCGAGAGAGTTCTTCAGCAAGCGGCGCATAGACCCAAGCGTTGTCCGGATGAAAGAGGATTTCTTTGCGATAGTCGTCGATGGCCTCGCTCGGCATGCCGAGGTCATAGGCGCGATAGCCATAGGTTCCCCAGAGTTCGCGCTGCTGCGGATTGAGCTCTTTGGCCCGATCAAGCAGCGTGAGAGCCTTGTCGGTTTCCCGGGCCGCAATGGCTTGATTGGCCTGCTGAATCAGTTTGGCGGCCTCATTGTTCGACACGGTAACAATCGGCTCAGATGTGCTGCTGCCCGTGGCTGAATTGACTGCAGGGATGAGTTGGAGATAGGGGATACCGGTACCGACGCCGCAATCGTCGAACCAGCTTTTGTAAGACTTCCAATCTTTTTGCGCAACCTCTTTCTTGAGGATCACGAAACGGCGTTCCGCAAAGAATGTTCCCGAGGTGATGTGATATGTAACGTCGCAAGTGGCGAAGGGAGAATGTGCGTGGATAGCTCCAGGCAACTCGGCGCCCCAGTGCTCGGGCAGCTTCATCTCAACAGAGCTTGTCTCCGTGCGAAGCGCGCCAAGCTCTATGCTGGAAGTGGGCGGCTTTTTCTCGTCAACCAACGGAAGCTCTATGGGCACGAAGGCGACAGTGATGCGGTTGATGCCCCAGTCGGCTTCCTTGACGCGATGGTAGTGAAAGGTAAGCGCGAGAGGCTTGGTGGTGTCTTGGAGGTTTCGGATATCAGCTTCGCTTGTGGTACCGCCAAAGCCCATGCTTCCCATCAATCGCTGGATGATGTCGCCATATTGGGCCGCGGAGGATTGGCGCATGAAAGCACGCAAGATGAGCTCACCGTCGCCGCGAAGGTTGATAGTGATTTGCGAATCCGAGGTGAGGTCCTTATCGAGACTGCCTTTAACAGCAACCGCGGAAAAGGAGTCGAACGGCAAATTATCCGGGGTACGAGCGATAAGAGCAGGAGAGTCTAAGGGAATAACGAGGGCCTGTTTGTCACGGATTGGTTGCACGAGCATAGCGAAGGGTGCAACCTCTGCTGTGGTGTCGAGCCATACCTCTTGGCCGCCTATGTGCGCACGTGTGATGAGGTGATTGAAGGCGCCGGGTGAAGGCACGGCCTCATTGAAGCGAATGCCCGCTCCGATGAGCGCGGAGTCGGCCTGAATACCAGCGGCGGAAAGCATTGCGGCGAGCAGCGTGTGTTTGTCTTTGCAGTCGCCATACTGGTTAGCAAGAACTTCCGAAGCAGGATGAGGCTGATAGCGGCCAACGCCCAGTGCGACACCTATGTAACGAATCTGCATGGAGACGTAGTCGTAAATTGCCCGCGCTTTTTCCTGCTCTGTGGTTTTGCCGACGATGAGCTCGGCGACTCGAGCCTTGATAGTGTCGTCAGGGATGATTCGTGCAGCTTCCAGTTTGCGGTACCAATCGCCGACGGCTGCCCAGTCGGTGAAGGTGGTCCAGGCGATGGAAGGCAGCTTGCCATAGAGTTGATCGAACTCTTCATCAGCGGAGAGGATATGAGCTTCATCGGCTTTCTTCGCGGCTTCAGCGACCGGCCCAACCGTGGGCTTCAGGTTGCTGTGGTGAAAGGTGTAAATATGCTCGCCGTTCACAATGGATTCCTGAGCCGGCGATGCATCCTTAGGGTTGACCCAGATGTTGAGATGGACAGCGGTAGGAATGTGGAGCTCAAAGCGTTCGTCGAGAATGATGCCATCGGCGAAGAAAGATTTCTCACCCCAGAATTGGCCGGGCGCCTCGGCTATGGAGCGGGTGACCTGTGTCTCCCACTCGAGTGTGTCGCCAATATGGAGGCTCTTGATGGGCAGCTGTTTAATCTTGATGTCGCTATAGAAAGGGGCCTCGCGCGTAACTGCCGCAGGTTGCTCCATGACATCAGCGATGGGGGTCGCAAGTAGGGTGCCGTCGGCATGCCGAACACGAGCATAGATGAACTCGGCATGTTCGGAGAGCGAGGCAAACTGCAGACTGAGGACACCGAATTCGTGCAATGCATTTTCAGACTGGATGCGTACCACTCCAGATTGCACACAGGAGCCGGTGCCGTCAGCTTTATAGGAATAGATGGTTGAGTAGTTGAGGATGACAACGGGTTCCGCCGCAAAATCAGCGGGAGCAGGGGCCGAAGCTGTTTGCGCGCGCCCCACGAACGACAGGCCCGGCAAACAGCACACGAATGAGAGGCGCAAAAGAAGGGCTCGCATGTGCGTTGCAGAACTGTATAGCAGATTTGAGGAATCCGCGCAGAGGTGGGTGCAAAGTAGGCTAGCTGCGCGGAGCGATCTTGAGATTCAGCTCCCGGAGTTGCGCATCGCTGACAGGGGTGGGGGCGTCGACCATGAGGTCGATGGCCTTGGCCGTCTTGGGGAAGGCGATGACCTCGCGGAGCGAATTCGCTCCCGCAAGGATCATGACGATGCGGTCGAGGCCAAGAGCGATGCCGCCGTGCGGAGGCGTGCCGTATTCGAGGGCGTCTAAAAAGAACCCAAAGCGCGCCTTGGCTTCTTCATCGCTCATGCCGAGCGACCGGAAGATTTCCTGCTGGACGTCTTTCCGGTGGATTCTTATCGAACCCGAACCGAGCTCGGTGCCGTTGAGCACGACGTCGTAGGCGAGCGCGCGGACGGAGCCTTTGTCGTTGACCAGCGCGCCGGATTTGATGTCTTCCTCGTGCGGCGAAGTGAAGGGATGGTGCGCGGCGTCCCAGGTCTTGTGCTCCTCGTTCCACTCGTACATGGGGAAATCGGTGACCCAGAGGAATTTGAAATCGCGCGCGGTGCCGGTGGGCTCGAAGAGCTTGTGCTTGTCGGCAAATTTTTTGGCGAGATCGAGGCGAAGCGCGCCGACGCGCTTGGGAATCCATTGGGGGTCATGATTCCATTTCGCGGGCGTGCCGGGTTTGGGTGTGATGACGACGGCGAGGTCTTCAGCGCTGTGCGATGCTCCGTTGAAGCATGACATCTCTGCGCTGAGCTTGCCTTCGATTTCTTCGGCGAGAGGAACAAAACTTTCATTCGTGCGGAGGCGTGCGACGTCGAGATAGTCGAGCCCACAGTCGCCGAAGGATTTGCGAATCTCATCAACCAAAGCGCGCTTCTGCGTGCCGGACATAACGCCGGAAGCAGGGATGGTGAAGCCGAGGATGGGAAGTTCCGCGTCAATCTTGAGCGTGAAGCGGAGTTCAGGCGTGATAGCCGCAGACAAATCGACAAGCGCGGGCAGGCGCATGTCCGGCTTGTCGATGCCATAACGCGCGATGGCTTCGTCGTAGGTCATGCGGATGAAACTCTCGGCGGGGAGATCTACTCCCGCCGCGGAGAACGCTGCGCGCAGAAAGCCTTCCGTGACGGCGAAGATGGTGCTCATCTGCGGAAAAGAGATTTCGAGATCGATCTGGGTGAACTCGGGCTGGCGGTCGGCGCGGAGATCTTCGTCGCGGAAGCAGCGGGCGACCTGGAAATAACGGTCGAAGCCGGAGACCATGAGGATTTGCTTGAAGATTTGCGGCGATTGCGGCAGCGCGTAGAAGTGGCCGGGATGAACGCGGCTGGGAACGAGGTAGTCGCGCGCGCCTTCGGGAGTGCTGCGCGTCATCACCGGAGTTTCGATTTCGAGGAAGTCTTCGCTGACGAGGAAGTTGCGGATAGCCATGGCGACACGGCTGCGGACGGCGAAGTTGTGCTGCATCTCAGCCCGGCGCAGATCGATGTATCGGTACTTAAGGCGGACTTCCTCGTTGACGGGAGCGTCTTCGGCGGGTGAGAAGGGCGGTGTCTTGGCGTCGTTGAGCAGGAGGAGATTTTGCGCGACGACTTCGATCTCGCCGGTGGGCATGTTGGGGTTTTCGAGGCCGGCGCCACGGCGACGAACGCTGCCGGTGATGGCGACTACAAACTCAGGGCGAGCGGCTTCGGCCTTGGCGTGGGCTTCGGGCGCGGATTCTTTATCCAGAACAATTTGCGAGATGCCGGAGCGGTCGCGCAGGTCGAGGAAGATGAGGTTGCCGTGGTCGCGGCGGCGATTGACCCAGCCCATCAGGGTGACGGTTTGGCCGGCGTGGGAGCTGCGCAGCTCGCCGCAGAGATGCGAGCGCTCGAGAGTGCCTAAAAAGTCTAAATTCACAGTCTTTCTATTGTACAAACTCTGATTTGAGGATCACGAGATACATGAAATAGCCAGGAGTCTCACTATCAGGGCAGCGATACACAGCCGTTCCGCCTAGAACATGCACTGTGATCGATGCGAGTTCCCATCCCAGGTACTCGTCGTCATTTTTCAGGAAGAGGGAACGCAATCTTCCCCATTGCTTCTCTTCTCCAAAGTCGCGTACTTCCAGCATGCGATCTTTGCAGGCGTCAGGCAGGTTGGCATTACCCCAAGACCATTCCCACGAATCTCCCTGGACGGAACCGATCGCGCGAATTTCGCAAACGACTTTCGGTTTTCCATCTTTCGAAAACGTTAATGTTGCATCTTCGAGCGAATAGTCCCAACGGGGCCAATCGTTGATCCGATATTGCTCCAGCCAAACATTGTTCTGATCGATAGATTTGTGGACGCACTCGTGCGCAAACTCTTTGTACTCCTCATCGAGGATGGGATCGCAAAGGTGATGATCAAGATCGCTCATGCGCGCTTTAGGAACTCTGCAAGATTTGCACGTGGGCTTTTCGTTTGATCGCCGGTGGCGAAGGTTTTTACGGTGAGAGTGTTGGTGGCGACTTCGTCTTCGCCGAGGACGATGATGTGGCGGGCGAGGGTGTCGGCAATATCGAAGGACTTGCGCAGTTTGAAGGTGCCGTCTCCGACTTCGACGGACAGACCGGCGGCGCGGAGATCGCGGGCGAGGGCGAGTGCGGCTGGGTTTTGTGCGGGAGAGAGAGGCGCGATGTAGGCGTCGAGTTTGCGACCCCACTCATCGCGATAAGACTGCGATGAATGGGCCACCCGGTTGGCTTCGGCCCGGGCTTGCAGCGTGAGGATGAGGCGGTCTTCGCCGATGGCAAAGCCGATGCCGGGCGCACGCGGGCCGCCGAGCATTTCGCTGAGGCCATCGTAACGGCCGCCGCCGAGGATGGCGTTCTGCGTGCCGAGGCCGCTGGCGTCGCCGGAGGGGACGGTGAACTCAAAGGTGGTGCGGGTGTAGTAGTCGAGGCCGCGAACTAATCTCGGGTTCAGAGTGTAGGGAACAGAGCAGGCGTCGAGCGCGGCGAGGACGGCGTCGAAGTGGGCGCGGGAATCGGATGAGAGAAAGTCGGCGATTTTAGGCAGCGCGTCGATGAGGGCTTGATCGGATTCGTCTTTGCTGTCGAGGACCCGGAGAGGATTAGTTTCGGCGCGGCGCTGGTTGTCGAGAGTGAGCTTGTCTTTGATCGGCGCGAGAGCTTCACGCAACGCGGCGTTGTAGCGGGCGCGATCTTCTGATGAACCTACCGAATTGAGCTGCAGCGTCCAGTTGTTAAGGCCCAGTTCGTTGAGATATGCCGCGAGCATTTCCAGCACTTCGGCGTCGCGTAGCGGCGATTCGGAGCCGGAGCTAGGCGGGCCGATGACCTCGGCGCCAATCTGCCAGAATTGGCGGTAGCGGCCGCGCTGGGGGCGCTCGCGACGGAATTGCGGGCCGATGTAATAGAGCTTTTGCAACGCGCCAGATTCGCCGAGTTTGTGCTCGATGTAGGCGCGGACGACGCCAGCAGTATTTTCGGGGCGGAGAGTGAGGGATTGAGCTTTTTCGCTGGCGGCGCGTGCGCGATCTTCCCAGGTGAACATCTCTTTCGAGACAATGTCGGTTTCTTCGCCAACGGAGCGCGAGAAGAGTGAAGTGTCTTCAAAGATGGGAGTGCGGATTTCGCCGAAGCCGTAGCGCGAAAAGACAGAGCGGGCGGTGGACTCGACGTGGTTCCAGAGCGGAGTCTGGTCGGGGAGAAGATCGCGGGTGCCGCGTACGGCTTTGATGGTGGGCTTGGGTTTGCCCTTGTCAGCGCTGGAGCTCATGGAGCTAACAGTTTAGCTGGTTGGAGCGCGAACCCACTCATCGGCCAAAAGCAGCCGATGAATGGGGCACCCGAATCGTGCAGCACACGGTTAGTGCTGGGCCGGTGGGTTGTTGGCGGACTCTTCGAGCTCGCGCGTCTGGATGCGGGCGTCGACCAGGAAACCGACGCCGATGCCCAAGGGGATGAGGCCGGCAGCAGCGCCGGAGAGCACTTCGCGCACCTGCAGAATGCTGGCGAGAGCAACAAAAAAGAGGATAAGGCCGGCGGCGCAGCCGAGCAGGACAATGCCGGCGCGACGGGTGTTGCCGCGGCGGCGCGTGGTGTCCGTGGAAGGCTTGCCGTGCATAATAGCGAGCTCCTCTTCCGTGGGCGGGACAGGAATGCCCTTGGCGATGGCGGCGAGGCGCTCCTGGCTTTGCATCTCGCGCCGGCGATTGGCGGAGGCCATGCTGGCAACGACGATGCAGGCGACCATGGCGCAGCCGGCGATGGGAACGCTGAAGGGGCTATCCCAAAAGCCGGCGACGCTGTCGAAGTGGATGAAGGCGAGTAGACTCATGGCAATTCTCCTGTGGCCGGCCGGCTCGAGGCCGCGGCCGAATCTTGTTGGGCGGTCTGACTGCGGAGGAAGGTGAAAGTTTCAGCCGAGCCGTGAAACTTTACGAGTTATTGGCAGTCGAAGGGTCGAGCAGGGAATAGAGAAGGTTTGATGCGCGGAGATTGGACCAGTCCGGAGCGGTTTGAAGCGCTTGTGCGTGAGCAGCAGGGGATGGTGTTTGGCACCCTGACGCGCATGACTGGTGTGGGGGCGCACGTGGAGGACCTGGCGCAGGAGGTTTTTCTGCGGCTGTACCGCGCGCTGCCTGAATTCCGCGGCGAGGCGGCGGTTTCGACTTACCTTTACAGGATTGTGGTGAACGTAGCGCAGGATGAGTGGAAGCGGCGGCGCAAGGAGCGGCTGCACATCGCCAGCGATCCGGCTCCGGAAGATGAGGCAGGAAATTGGATTGAGAATTTTGCTGGTGATGAGTTGAGCGGGCAGCATGCACGAACTCCGGAGCGGTTGATGGAACAAGTACAGACCGAGGCGGCGGTGAATGCAGCGCTGGAAGAGCTGGCGCCGATGGACCGAGCGGTGCTGGTGCTCTATCACCAGGAAGAGCTCAGCTACGAGGGGATTGCCGCAGCGCTGGAGATGCCGATTAACACCGTGCGGACGCATCTGCATCGCGGCAGAAAACGGTTGGGAGAGATGGTGCGGGAGAAGCTTTCGATGCCGGCCGGAGTTGAGGAAGAGCAGGACGATGTTTCGCGGCGTCCACGGTGGACGGGCGCTATGGGCAGTTTGAAGGCAGCAATGCAGGGAGGCAGATGATGGAGACTCGAGAGAATTTTGAAGCGGCGATTACACGCGCGCTGGAGAAGAAGCCCGAGGTTGCGGTGCCGGCGGAGTTTGCAGGCCGGGTGATGCGGTCGCTCCCGCCGCGTCGCCGGAGGCCGAAGATGCCGGTGGGACGCGCTGCAGTGCTGGCTGGCATGCTGGCCCTGGTGTTGACGATGTTTGCGCTGGCGCCGGAGGTGAAGCCGCAGATCACGAATTTCGCGTTCGACCTGGAGCTGCTGCTGCTGGTGCAGATGGCGGGAATTGGGTGGTGGTTCTTTAGAGCAGGGGTCAGGGATTAGGGCTTAGGGCTTAGAAAGCAAAAGCCGCGCAGTGTGCGCGGCTTTTGTCGTTTATGCGGCGAACAGCTAGTCGGCGATGCCGGGGTCGGGGGTATCTTCGCCAAGCGCGGTGGCGAGGGCGTTGAGATGGTCGGACTCGTCACGCAGAATTTCGCGCAGGTCTTCGCCGATGGCGAACTGGTCGAGCTCGTCAGCCTGGTAGATGCGGCGGCGATAGTTGCGGATGGTGATCTTCTCGTTTTCGAGATCGAAGCGCAGCATGTCCTTGGCCTTCTCGCTGGTCTTCACGCTCTTGGGTGTAACTGCGGGCATGCCGCCGAGGAAATCGATCCAGAAGCTGAGCTTGAGGGCGTGGGCCAGCTCTTCATGGGCGTGCTTTTCGAGTTCGCCGGCAATGTTCATGTACTCGGCGCCCTTGAGCACCTGCGAGTAATTCACATAACTGATGATGGCCTGATACTCGCGCTCCAGGTCTTCATTGAGCAGGGCAATAAACTTTTCCTTGCTGAGGGCTTTGCCGCCTTTTGCGGCTTTCTTGGCTTTGGGCATGATGAAGGTATCTCGCTTTCAGGAGGTTCTCTGCAAAGGTGAATGTAGCAGCAGTGGGTAGGATGCGCCAGCGGAGTTGAGGGTCGCCCTTATGCTATCGATTTGCCCGGTGAATGGCATGGAGCTCAGGGAATTAGAGGCGATTGGCCTTTTGCATATAAGGCTGGAGCAGCAGATCGAAGGCGGCATCGCCCGGGACCACGGTTTTGTAGGCGTAGCAAAGGGGTTCGGCCCGAGAATAAGCTCCGCCCATCATGAGCAGCAGACAGGCATTGCGCGGATAGGCGGGCATCCAGGGCGCCAGGCGCGCGGCTTGTACGAATTCATTAGCAGCAGAGAGAAACTGGGTGCGGGACGTAGCGGCGCTGTAAGCTGCGACACCGGCCTCCTCATGTTGCAGAGCTTCGGGAGGAACAGGCTGATTTTTTCCTGAACCGAAGCTGAAGAGAATAGATAGTGCCAGGAGACCGGGATCGGCGGGCGCGGCTGCGGCGTAAGCCGTGATCTTTTCCGCATCGACGGGAGAGATGGTGTGGTCCTGGATGAGCTTCATCATGGCGGCATCATCACCCGGATAGCGGTGAATGATTTCTAGAGCGTCGTCTTCCAGCGTAAGCCGATCCTGAAGCAGCTTGCGGATGTCCGGATTAGGAAAGTCGGATTGGGAGAGCAGTTTCTGCTGTGGGGCGACCAGGGACTTTGGGCTGGCACCGTGATCGAGTAGCAGGCGAACCATCTCCACATCATTTTTTTGGACGGCGAGTGACAAAGTCGTGCCGATTTCATGACGGGATTCCGCTGCGGCGCCGAGTGAGAGAAGAAGTCTGGCTTGAGGGAGATCGTCACGATCCACGGCGAGATTGAGGGCGCTCGCACCTATTTTGCTGCGGAGGTCCACTTCGAGGCCGTTGTCGATGAGGAGCTCAGCGAGATCGCGGCGAGCGTTGATGTTGTCGAGCACGAGCGGATCGCGGAGATTGGGGTCTGCTCCGTTGGCAAGCAGCAGAGCGAGCAGATCTTTGTCGCCCTGTTTGCCGTCAGCGGCGCGCGCGATGGGAACGCCTACGTTGCCCTGGGTGTTGCCCAGGTTGGGGTTGGCTCCGATGGCGAGCATCTGTTTTATGCGCTGCTTGTAGATGGGGTCGGTGTCCTGAGGAGCGAGGGCGACACCCACTGCGAGACTAAACGGCGTATCGCCGTCAATGTCGATGAGATTGGGATCGGCTTTCGCGGCAAGCAAGAGATCGAAGATGGTGTTGGATTTTGGATTGACATCGGTGAGGACGGCAATGAGAGCCGTGCCGCCTAGTTTGTTGGTGGCGTTGGGATCGGCCCCGGCGTCGAGCAGGGCCTTAGTGAGAGCGACATCGCGCTCGCTGACGGCCAAGAGCAGCAGCGAGTTGTTGTTGTCAACGTTATTCGAATAATCTTCAGTGCCTGTGACGTTCGGATTGGCATGGTGCGCAAGCAGTAGCAGCGCAATATCGCTGTAGTTATGGCCGATAGCTATTCGAAGAGGCGAAACGCCAAAGGATGTGAGCTGGTTTACGTCCGCACCGTTATCGAGTTGCTGTTGTATGCAGGCGATGTCGCCGCTGAGGACGCAACTTTCAAGTGCAGATGGCGCGTTGCTCTGCTGAGCGTGCGCGACAATGGAGAGCACCGCCGCCAGCATAGTTACAGTTGCCGGTGCGGCATGTTGAATGCGTCGAATCAAGGAGCGGGCCTTTCAGCAAGAGCTCTGTTATTGCGGGACGGGCGGTTCTTTGTAGCCCTTGCCGCCAAGAGTTGTGCCCGGGACGATTGCGTTGGAGCGCGGAGCAGGAGCGGTGACGCGGGCTTTGTAGGCGTCCATGGCGTGGCAATCGAGATTGGGAGCGCCGGTGCCGCAGGCGAAGGTCTGTACAGTGAGGCGCGGGCTGACTTGATTGATGACATCAGCGAGCGTGGGCGCCTTGAACATGGCGAGAGAGCTGAGAGCAACTTCGCCGAGTGAACCATTGCCGATGAGCAGTGAGACTGGAGCCACGGGGTCGCTCTGGTTGTAATACACCTGCACGGATTTGACCTGGCCGGAGCGAACCAGTTCGTCCCACATCTTCAGGCTTTCGACCGTGACCTGCGGGCCGTAGAGGGTGACGCGGTCGGCGACGACATCTTTATTCTGCAGCGCGGCGAGGCAGATCATGGCGCCGTTGGAGTGGCAGGCGAGTTCTCCGAACGATCTGCCTTTGAGCGAGTCGTAGGCATTTTGCTCGGCGGCAGAGAACTGGCCGTTGGAATATTCGTCGAAGACTACACGGTCGGCGAGATCGGTGAGGGCATCGGTGGAGGCAGCAATTCCAAGGACGAAGTTGTAGCGGTCGAAGTCGATGCCATCGGCATAGCGCAGGCCGGCGAGCTTCATCTGCTGCTCCATCATCTGGTGCTCTTTTGCGACGATGCGCGGGTCGGCCTTCTGAACATTGAAGCCCGTGATCCACGTGGTTCCACCGATGAAGCCGTTGCCGGAAGGTGTATAGGTGCGAGGTGCTTCCTGCTGCTGGCAGAGGATGTGAGTGACGGGCGTGCCATCGGGCTTGGTGGAGTGGGTTTCGCCGACCTGAACGCTGCCGGCAGGGCAGGTCTTCTGCTGCTGCGCGAGCGCAGGCACGGCGCAG
>Ga0206808_1150_pt1 | contig 15655 bp, 11 predicted proteins | sample Alteio_BWOrgCont_58_FD_152899 | JGI IMG/M metagenome (GOLD analysis project Ga0206808, IMG submission 152899) | Enriched cells from forest soil in Barre Woods Harvard Forest LTER site, Petersham, Massachusetts, United States -... | ecosystem: Environmental > Terrestrial > Soil > Temperate forest >...
AGCTCCAGTTCCAGCTGCCGCTGCGAGATTTCGCTGATGTCCGGATGCGTGAAGGTGTGATTGGCGATCTCATGCCCTTCGCGCACGTACTCCTTCAGCAATCCAATATTGTTCTGCGCCTCCTCGCCGATCACCATGAAAGTGGCTTTCACCTTGTATTGCTTCAGCACGGCGAGGATCTTCGGCGTCCACACCGGATCCGGCCCGTCGTCGAAGGTCAGCGCCAACTTGTGCGGATCGTATCCGTACTGCTGGATGGTGTACGAGCGCGGCAGCCGGACCATGTCCTCGTCGATCACGGTGAAGTTGTCCGCGTCCATCTGGATGGTTCGCTCCCCCGTCTGCGGCTTCGCCACGATGCGCAGAATGTCGCCTTCGCCCTCCGTATCCACATCTTCGCCCGGGGGCACCGCCTTCAGCGAATCCGGGGCGTTCGCCGCGCTGGGGTGATCCCAGATGTGCCAAAGCGAAGGATCCTCTTTTCCCAGCACCCACAGCGCAAACGTGCGCAGTCCCATCTGCCGCCCCGCGCGCAGCTCGTTCAGCGCCGTCACTCCATCCAGAAACCACACCTGGTGCCGCAGATGCGCGTCCTCATCGTCATAGGCAAAGTGCGGATTCAGCTCATCCCCTTCCAGATGCACGTCGGCCCCGGCATCTTCCGCTCGTTGCCACGCGTCCTGCACGGAAAGGTCGTCGACATCCACCACGCTCTGCGCCGGCTTTTTCTTCCCTTTCTCCGGCAACGGCTGCGCCCAGTCAAAGCCGTAGTTTCCGATGCCGCAGATTATTTTCTCCTTCGGAACCAGCTGCAGAACGCGCTTTAGATTCGCCTCGAACCATGGCTCGCTCGCCACCGGCCCGGGATCGCTCGTCTCCTCGTGCTCGTCGTAGTTCATCAGGATGATGCCGTCGCTGGCCTGTGCCAGGCGCCGAACCGTCAGATCGTCAGCGCCCACTTCGACGTTCACGTAAATGCGCAGATTCTTCGCGCGGAAATCGTTGTGCAGTTCGGCGATCCAATCCGCGTAGAGCTTCTGGTCCTCGTCCGGCACCAGCTCGAAATCGAGGCAAATCCCCCGGTATCCCGGATTCCCAAACAGAAACTTGTCCAGCTGGATGTGTAAACGGTTTCGCGCTGCCGGATTCTCCAGCATCTTCCCGATTACATCGCCGGCCCAGTCCTGGGTCAGGGTGTTGTAGTCGTTCAGCATGGGGAAGACCTCGGTGTCTTCTTTCGCGGCCTCGATCGTCGTCTTCACCCGATTCTCGGAATCGACGCCGTGTACCCCGGCCGCGTCCACCACGCTGTAGAAATGAACCGGGAACAACGGTGTCGCCCCCACCAGGTCTCCGTCCGGCGAAACCACGTGCAGCCAGTCCGGAAACAGCATGTCGATCTGGTGAATGTGCGCTTTCAGCGCTGAATAGCTGGCCTCGTCGTTCTCATAGAACGCGGCCCGCAGCCCCTCATCCTGATTCATCACCACTTCGGACGCATGCAGCAGCGACTTCCGGCGCGCGGGTCGCGCCGCTGTGCGTTTTGCCAACTCCGGCTGGCGCTCCTTCAGCGCTTTTACATTGCGCTTCTGCGTGGGGAGCAGCAATTCCGGCAGCGTCTGCTTTGACAAGACACTGAAGATAAACACCGCTCCCACCACGGTCAGCAAAATGATCGCGACATCGCTCAATCGCCGGAAGATCTTCCGCCGTCGCTGCTGCGGATCGTAAAAAACCTGCTTCATCGTGACTTATTCAATCCTACGATACCGACGCATCTGCTTTCCGCTGTTGTCTCTTCGTCGCCAACTCGCCGACTTGCTGACCTGCCAGTTCGCTGACCACTCCGTCGCCGACTGCTGTTCTAATATCCCCAATGCCTTCCCGGGCTCACAAGAAGTGGTGGCTCCTGCTGCTTGCCCTTGCCGCCGGAGCCGCGCTCCGCCTCTGGTTCATCCACGCCTATCCCGAGGTCGAGGGCGACCCGCTCATCTACGGAGACATCGCGAAGAACTGGATGCTGCACGGCACCTATGGCATGACGCAGGGTCACCGGATCGACCCAACGCTCATCCGGCTTCCCGGCTATCCGCTTTTTCTGATGCTCTGTTTCCGCCTCTTCGGCATCGAGCATTACCACGCGGTTATGTACTTCCAGGTGGTCTTCGACCTTGGCACCTGCCTCCTCATCGGCGCCCTCGCGCGTCGCATCTGGAATGACCGCGCTGGATGGTGGGCTCTCTGGCTTGCGGCACTCTGCCCCTTCACGGCAAACTTCGCCGCCGTTCCCCTCACCGAAACGCTGGAACTGTTCTCGATCGCCCTCGCCTTCTATGCCTTCGAGTGTTTCCTCCGCTCGCCGCTCTGGACCTGGGCGCTTGTCCTGGCGTTTTCGTGGAGCTACGCCGCCCTGCTGCGCCCCGACGGCGCACTTCTGGCCGTCGCGCTTTGCCCTGCCCTCGTCTTTTACGGATCGCTCCGCTGGGGAACACGATGGATGATGCGCTGGGCCATCGTCATCGGCATTCTCTCCATCCTGCCCTTCATCCCCTGGACCCTCCGCAATGAGCGCACCTTTCACGTCTTTCAGCCGCTCGCCCCGCGCTATGCCGTCGATCCCGGCGAGAGCACTAATCCCGGCTTCCAGCGCTGGACCAAAACCATCTGCGTCGATTTCGCCTGCACCTGGGACATTTACTGGAACGCCGACAGCGATGTCATTGACCTGGCGGACCTGCCCTCCCGCGCCTTCGATTCGCCGCACCAATACATCGAAACCCGCGACCTCATCGCCGATTACAACCGCCATACCACCATTACGCCCGGGCTTGACGCGCGCTTCGCCGCCATCGCCGCCGAGCGCATCCGCGCCCATCCTTTTCGCTACTATGCTGAGCTCCCGTTGGGGCGCCTCGCCGACATGTGGCTCCGCCCGCGCACCGAGATGCTCTGGATCGAATTGCGCTGGTGGCAGTACAGCCGCCATCATGTCGAAACGGAATTTGCCATCGGATACGCGGCCCTGAACCTTGCCTATCTGATCACTGCGCTGTTCGGATTCCTGAAGCGCCCACGCCTCACCGGCGTCATCCTCGCGTTTGTGCTGTTGCGCTGCGCGCTGCTCCTCACGCTGGAAGCCCCGGAACCGCGCTACACCCTCGAATGTTTCCCGCCCCTCATCGCTCTGGCCGGCGTGGCACTCAGCCGCAAAGCGAACTCCGCAAGAGCGCACTCCGCTCCGATGTGGCCCTGAATCGCAATCCCCGATCGTTTGCGCGCAGCGCGTCCGCCCGGACGGCCAGTCCTACACATTCCCTTCGTCCAGCCGCAGTTCCGTCACCTGGATCCGCCCGGTGCAGATTCGCAAAGGCTGGCTGATCGAAAACGATCGCCGCGTTCCTGGCGCTGTCACCAGGATCCGCGAGACTCTGGGGCACTCCAGACCCGTGGTCCACACCACCTGGAACGCCGCCACCGCGTGCGGCATCAGCGTCACTGAGGGAGCGGGCCCGCTCATTGCTGCCGGGTGGGTATTCGATAATTCCGCAACGACCTGGGCGGGGCTCACCTTCTCTGTCGAAATGCTGCCGATGTTCTCGCCTTCCGCATCCACCAGTGCCACGCTCGGATAGCCACCCAGTTTGCAGGGCGTCGCGCCACGGTTCATGAATGCCAGTTTCACCGAGCGGAAAATTCCGTTCGCGTCCCCCGCGATCTCTTCTACCGACAAAACCTGGGGATCGCACGGCCCCGCATTCTCCGCCTCCGCAGCGGTGGCCCGCGCCACCAGATGTGGATTCTCCGCACCCGGCAGCAGATACGGCGCGTTGGGATTGCCGTGCAGAGCCACATCGTCCGGCGCGATCGCCAACGCTACCGCCTTGGCCTTGCCGGGGGTGCCGGTTCCTGCGCAACCCGCGCACACAGCCAGTACACAGCCCGCGACGACGGCCGGAAACAGCGAAGGCCTGAACATGAAAGGGAGTCCTTTGCTCTTTATTGTAGGATGGTGCGGCGCCGCGTGCCGGTTGCATACTGTGGAATTAAGGTTGCCTGGAACGCAGGATTTAGAATCGGGCCATGACCCCGGCGCCCCTGCAAGGCCCCTTGCGCGGAAAGACCGCGCTCGTCACTGGTGCCGCGAAACGCATCGGGCGCGCCATCGCGCTCTCTCTCGCCGAAGCCGGCGCGTCGATCGCCATCACCTTCCGCGACTCAGAACCCGAAGCCGCTCAGACGGTTGCCGACCTCCGGGCGCTCGGCGTTGACGCCGCCGCCTTCCAGGCCGAACTGCGCGACCCCGCCCAGATCACCGCTGCCGTCGACGCCGCCCTCGCCCACTTCTCCCACCTCGACATCCTCGTCAACAACGCCGGCCGCTACGAAACCGCCGCGCTTGAAAGCATCTCCGTCGACCAGTGGGACGCGATGTTCGAAACCAATACGCGCGCGCCGTTCCTGGCCGCCCAGGCTGCGTATCCTCACCTCAAAGCCGCGCGCGGCCGCATCATCAACATCGGCTCCCTAGGCGGCCTGCATCCCTGGCCCACGCACGCCCACTACTGCACCTCAAAAGCCGCGCTCCACATGCTCACACGGACCATGTCGAAAGCCTGGGCGCCGGAGATCAGCGTCAACTGCGTCGCGCCCGGCATGATCGTTACCAGCGAAGTCGATCCGGAATTCGAGCACTTTGCCCGCCGTACGCCCATGAAACGCAACGGCTCCGCCGCCGATGTCGCCGCCGCTGTCCTCTTCTTTGTCACCGGACCCCATTTCATCACCGGCCAGATTCTCTCTGTCGACGGTGGCCTCGGTCTCTAAGCGGCGGTCTGCCGCTCCTGTCAGCCTCTCCTTGCCCACGGTCATCTTTCCGCCCCGAATGCCGATAGGGATACCGAAGCCGGTCCGTCAAGACCCGGGAGACGCACTATGTCGACTTTTGCCTGGAATGATTCCTACACCGTCCACGTTCGCCAGTTTGACGCGCAGCACAAAAAGCTCTTCGAGATCGTCAATGAATTAGCCGATGCCATGCGTGTCGGCAAGGGCGACGATGTAATCCGGGACGTCGTCAGCCAGCTCGCCGTCTATACGCGCACGCACTTTCTGCAGGAAGAAGTCGCCATGCGGCAAACCGGCTATCCCGACTTCGCCTCGCACCAGGCGCAGCACAACAATCTGATGACCGCCGTAGAGAAATACAAGAGCGATCTGAATGAAGGACGCAAGCCCAACGTCGTCGCCGTCCTGAATTTTCTGCAGAAGTGGCTGGTCGACCACATCCAGAAGTCGGACAAGAAGTATTCGGACCACCTCAACACGCACGGCGTCCAATAGCCAGTTCCGACTGGCTACTTCCCGAACAGCCGCCCCATCAGCCCCGGCCGCCTTCCGGTGTCATCTTCGTACACGTAAACCCCTTCCGGCTCCGGCTGTGGGCCCAGCGGCTCATTCTCAAATGCTGCTCGCGGATTCTTCACGCACAGCCGCTCAGCAGTCCCCTCGCCATACTTCCGCGCAATGCCCTCGTAGGCTCCGCGCATCGATGGACGCCGCCCTTCCAGGTTGTGCGCGTCGGTCGCGATGAAGTGCACCCAGTTCTTCTCCAGCAGCTCCCACGCCAACCCCTGCGCCCGCTTGCCGAACCGTCCGCTCAGCGACGAGGCCGTGATCTGCACCAGAGCGCCGCTGCGCATCCACTCCGCCATCCGCTGGTGGGCTTTCTGGAGAATCGGATTCCGCTCCGGATGCGTGATGATCGGCCGTATTCCCTTTACCGTGAATTCGTAAAAGGTATCGCCGATGCTCTGCGGAATCATGAATTCCGCGAACTCCACCAGAAGATACTTCCCCTGATTGATCGTGAACCTGGTCGGGTGCTTCAGCGCGTCCTCGATGTTCTCGTAAGACAGGTGAAAATCGCAGCCCAGCCCCAGCGTCACCACGCCGCCGATCCGCGCCTGAATCGCCTCCAGCTTCTCGCGATTCTTTTCCGGATTGAATTCCCAGGTATCGTTCGCGTGCGGCGTGCACGCGATGTGGGTAATGCCGTCCGCTGCGGCCGCCTCCGCCTGCGCTACCGAGCTCTCAATATCTTTAGGGCCGTCGTCGGTTCCGTACAGCAGGTGGTGATGGATGTCGATCATGCTTGCTGCGCCAGCGCTCCCACCAGCGACTCGAAAATTCTAAACCCGTCTGCCGAGCCCAGCAGCCGCTCGCTCGAGCGATCCGGATGCGGCATCATCCCCAGCACATTCCTGCCTTCGTTCAGGATGCCGGCAATGTTTTCCAGCGAGCCATTGGGATTCGCCTCCGCCGTCACTGCCCCCTCTGCCGTCGAATACCGAAACGCGATCCTGTCCCCGCGCTTCAGTTCCGCCAGCGTCGCGGCGTCGCAGACGTAATTCCCTTCCCCGTGCCCAATCGGCATCTCGAGCACCTGCCCATGCCGCAGCGTCCGGGTGAAGGGCGAATCCGTCGTCTCCGTCCGCAGATACACCTCCCTGCAGATGTATTTCAGGCCGGCATTCCGCATGAGTGCGCCGGGCAGCAGTCCCGCCTCGCAAAGGATCTGGAAACCGTTACAAATTCCCAGCACCAGCCCGCCATCCGCCGCAAATTTCTGCACCGACTGCATCACCGGCGAAAACCGCGCAATCGCTCCCGTCCGCAGATAGTCGCCGTACGCAAACCCGCCCGGAATCAGAATCGCGTCGCAGTCTTCCAGCGAAGGCGAGTCATGCCAAAGAAACGTCACGGGTTGACGCGCGATCTCAGCCACAACGTTGTAAGTGTCGTGGTCACAGTTCGATCCGGGAAAGACAAGGACGCCGAATTTCATGCCTGTCTTAAGGTTAGCAGGTCTATTGCCGGACTCCGCGGCTCCTCTCGGCGCCCGGTTTGCTGTGCCCGGCACCCTGTTCCCTGTCACCTATACCCTGCGCCCTGATGTTCCAACCATCCCTCCATCGCTTCCAGTGCCCGCTCGCACTGGATCCGGTGCCGCTCCCGCTTGTCCCGCACCTTCCTTCGAGTCGTCTCGTCGAGCGGTTCCAGCAGATCAAACGTAATGTTCACCGGCTGAAAGCGCTTCGCATCCGCCTCCGTGATGTATCTCACCAGCGACCCCAGCGCTGTTCCCCGCGGAACCGGCTCCGGCCTTCCACCGTGGGCCATCCTCGCCGCGTACATCCCCGCCAGCATGCCCGTCGCAATCGATTCGGTATACCCCTCCACCCCGGAGATCTGTCCCGCAAAAAACACTCTCGCATGTTCCCGCAAATGCAGCGTTCGGCTCAGCACGCGAGGCGCGTTGATGTAGGTATTGCGATGGATTTGCCCGTAGCGCAGAAACTTCGCCTGCTCCAGCCCCGGAATCATCCGGAAAACCCGCGCCTGCTCACCAAACTTCATGTGGTTCTGAAATCCGACCAGGTTATACGAGTCGGCCCGCAGATTCTCCACCCGCAGCTGCACCACCGCCCAGGGCGTCTTGCCGGTCCTCGGATCGCGCAACCCAACCGGCTTCATCGGCCCAAACCGCAGCGTGTCCCGCCCGCGACGCGCCAGTTCTTCCAGGGGCAGGCATCCCTCAAAATACTCCAGCTTCTCCCACTCCTTCGCTTCCACGCTTTCCGCCGTCAGCAGCGCATCGTGGAACGCCTCATATTCCGGCTGCATCATCGGGCAATTGATGTAATCCGCCGTCCCCTTGTCGTAGCGCGCCGCCAGATACACGCGCTCGCGGTTGATGGAGTCCGCCTCCACAATCGGGCTGATCGAATCGTAAAACGCCAGATGCTCACTCCCCGTCAGGCGCGCAATCTCCTCCGACAGCGCCGACGAAGTCAGCGGCCCTGACGCCACAATCGTGATCCCCTGCTCCGGATCCAGCCGCGTCACCTCTTCCCGATGGACCGTAATCCCGGGCTCGGCTGCAATCTTCTCTCCAATCAACCGCGAAAACTCCACCCGATCCACGGCCAGCGCATGCCCCGCCGGAACCGCGCTCGCATCCGCACACTGCAACAGTGGTGACCCCGCCCGTCGCATCTCCGCCTTCAGCAGCCACGGTGCCGTGTTCTCGCTCTCGCTTTTTAAGGAATTGCTGCAGACCAGTTCGCCAAAATCCGCTGTCTCATGCGCGGGCGTCATTCGCACCGGACGCATCTCGCACAGATCCACCTCGACACCCATCCGCGCCGCCGTTAACGCGGCCTCCGGACCCGCGAGCCCTCCACCGATCACGCGAATCCTCATGGCGCGACTTCGCCCACACCCGCCAGGGTCCGGAGCGCTTCATCTGTCACCTTCATCCGCGTCCATTCCTCCAGCGGCTCCGCACCCAGCGTCTTGTAAAAATCTATCGCTGGGGTGTTCCAGTCCAGAACGTGCCAGAACAGGAGCGGGCATCCGCGCTCAACCGCCAGCGCGGCAACCTTCGTGAGCAGAGCCTTCCCGATTCCGCGCCCGCGAAACCTCGGCTGCACAAACAAATCCTCGAGATGCATCGCCCGTCCACGCCACGTCGAGTACACCGGAAAGAACAGAGCCAATCCCGCTGCTTCGCCGTCTTCTTCGGCGATGACGGCCTCGAAATACCGCTCCCCGCTCACGCCTGGAAATCCATCCCGCACCAGTTCTGCTTCGGTCAGCTTCACGGCTTCCGGCGCGCGCTCATACTCTGCCAGTTCGCGAACAAATTGAAGGATCAGGGCTGCATCCGCCGCGGTGGCCGCTCGAATCGTCGTCATGGAAACCCATTATAGAAACCGCCCCTCCCCAGGGATTTCTCAGGGTGCTTGCTAACTCCGCTTATCCTGCAAATCCTCCCTCTATCCTCGATTAGGTGGCATCCATCCCGCCAATCACGCGAGTCTGCTTCGACAGCCAGTGACCGGCAGTGGGCCCACCCGTCAAAGGGTGCTTCCTTTTTCCTTCTTTTCGCGTCATCATAATCAACACTTCAGCCCGCAGGGGCTGGGCTGTTCCCCACGAGTCTCCGCGATTCTTTATCGCCGCGGCGGCGTGCCCTCCTCAGGCGCGTGAGAACGGTCCGGGAGGCGCTTATGCAGCGCTGTTTCGCCATAGCGACGCAATTGACCGTCGTCGCATTGTTCGCCGCTCCAGCGGGAACCCTCGTCTGCGCCGAAAATCCCCAGCTGGCATCCTCAAGTCCGACCCTTTCCATCCCCCAGCTTCCACCCTCGGGTCAACCGGCTGCCAGCGTCGACCTGACTCCGGAAATCCGCGGTGATCTCGCCATGGCGCATCAGCAGTATCTCCAGGCCATCGACGACTACAGCCAGGTACCCACCAAAACCGCAACGCTGTGGAACAAGCTGGGCATGGCCTACCACCACCTGTTCGCCATGGAGGAGGCCCGCCGCGACTACCAGCGGGCACTCCAGCTCCGCCCCCAGTATCCCGAGGCCCTCAATAACCTCGGCGCCGTCTACTACGCCAGCAAGAGCTACAACAAGGCCATCCGCTACTACCGCAAGGCCCTCCAGCTCGATCCCAAATCCGCTCCCATCTACAGCAATCTGGGCACCGCGTGGTTTGCTCGCGGCAAGGTTGTCCGGGGTATCGAGGCCTACCGGACCGCCTTCGCTCTCGACCCAAAGGTTTTCGAATCCAGCTCCGCTCTGCTCGTCAACGAATCCCTGCCCGCTCACGATCGTGCCCAGCAGGACTACTGTCTCGCCAAGCTCTTCGCTGCCTCCGGTAAGAACGAGGAGGCCATCGAGTACCTCCGCAAAGCTCTCGATGAAGGTTTCACCGATCGCAAGAAAATCCTGGAGGATCAGACGCTCGCCTCGGTTCGCGCTACCCCCGAGTTCGCGCAGCTGATGACCGAGCAAAAGGTTCACTAGCCGCCAGCGACGACGGATCACCGATCGTCCTCAGTAAGTGCGCGCCTCCCCTGCGTTCGCTGCGCCCTGCTCCCCGGTGGCCGGTGGCTTGCGGCCAGTGGTCTTCCCCCTTCAGGAATCCTTAAGCTGCGGTTGCTATCCTCCCGCCATGTCACGGTCCGGCCTCCCTGTAGGCTGTACGGCCATGCTCGCTTGTGCTGCGCTGTTGTGCGCCCGGACTTCTTTTGCAGCGACCCCGCCGCAGCCCCCGCAATCAGCCTCCGCCGCACCCGCGCAGCCCTCCTTCACTCTGGATCAGGCCATCGCCGCAGCGTTCGCCAATGACCCCGCCTGGTCCGGCGCTGTGGCGGTCACAGGCTCAGCGCGGCTCGATGCCGCGATCAGCCGCAGCACGCTGCTCCCTAACGCCGATTCCCATGGACAGTACCTCTTCACCCAACCCAACGGCTTGCGCAACCAGGCCGGCCAGACCGGGAACCAGCAGGCTCCCCGCTTCATCGCCAACAATGCCATTCGCGAATATGCCGCGCAGGTGCTGGTCAACGAAACCGTCAGCTTTGCCAGCGTCGCCGACTATCGCCGCGCGCGCGCCCTCGCCGCCCAGTCCGTCGCGGATCTCGAAAGCGCCCGCCGCGACCTGGTCTCCCGCGTCGTCGCCGCCTACTTCGGCGCCGTCTCCGCCGCCGAAAAGGTTGAAGTCGCGCGCCGCGCTCTGGACGAGTCCAAAGCCTTCGTCGATCTCACCAACAAGCTCGAATCCGGCCGCGAAGTCGCCCACGCCGACGTCGTCAAAGCCGACCTCGAATACCAGCAGCGCCAGCGCGAATTCGACGATGCTACGCTCGCGCAGGAAAAAGCCCGCCTCGATCTCGGCGTTCTGCTCTTTCCCGATCCGCGCACGCCCTACGCCCTCGCCGATCAGGACCAGCCTCTGCCGCCATTGCCCGACGAACCCGCGATCGAGACCGCCGCATCCCATGACAACCCGGATCTCCGCAGCGCTCTCGAAGCTCTGCACGCCGCGCGCAGTGACGTGCTCGCCGCTCGTGCCGGGTATTTCCCCACGTTCGGTTTCAACTACACCTGGGGCATCGATGCGCCGCAGCTTGCCGTGAACGGACCCGACCGGGTCCGCAACCTCGGCTACTCCGCCTCGGCCTCCATCGATCTTCCGGTGTGGGACTGGTTCGCGACTCACGACCGGGTACGCCAGAGCGAACTCCGCGAGAAAGCCGCGCAGGCTACCCTGACCACGACGCAGCGTCAGCTCATCGCACAGCTTGAGGAGTACTACCACGAGGCCCGCGTCGCCTCTGACCAGGTCGATTCCCTGCGCACCAGCCTCGACACCGCTCGCGAGGGCCTGCGCCTCACACGGCTGCGCTACTCCGCGGGCGAGGCCACTGCGCTGGAAGTGGTCGATGCCCAATCTTCCCTCGCCCTGGCCGAAGCCGCGCTCGCCGACGGCATCCTGCGCAGCCACGTCGCCCGTGCCAACCTGCAAACCCTTACCGGAACCCTCTGAATGACGACCCCACGCAAGCTCCAGTCCACGCTCGCTATCAGCGCCCTGCTGCTCGCCATCCTCGCTGCCGGCTGCTCGAAGAAGGAAGCCCCTGAAGCAACGGCCGTCTCCGTCGAAGCTGCAACTGCGCAGGTCGAGCCCATCACCGCGCACATTGTCACTGACGCGGTCCTGGCGCCACTGGCTCAGGCAGCCATCTCGCCGAAGATCACCGCCCCCGTGAAAAAGTTTTATGTCCAGCGCGGCGCTCACGTGAAAGAAGGCCAGCTGCTGGCCACCCTCGAAAACAGTGACCTCGCCGCAGCCGTCACCGACAATCAGGGCGCCTTCGACGCCGCGGACGCTACCTACCAAACCGAAGTCAAAGCGCAGGTCCCCGAGGATTACCAGAAGGCCCAGCTCGACGTCGCGCAGGCCAAAGCCAATCTCGATCTCAATCAAAGCATCGTCGCCAGTCGCAAGCAGCTCTTCGCCCAGGGCGCCATCTCCGGCCGTGATCTTGATACCTCCCTGGCTGCTCTCGTTCAGGCTCAGGCCGCCTTCGACGCCGCCCAGAAACATCTCGAGGGCGTGAAAGCCGTCGGCCACGAAGCCGCGCTCAAAGCCGCCAAAGGCAATCTTGAATCCGCACGCGGAAAATACCAGGGAGCGGAAGCCGCCCTCAGCTACTCCGAAATTCGCACCCCCATCGCAGGCGTCGTCACGGATCGGCCGCTCTATGCCGGCGAAACTGCCGCCACCGGAGCGCCCCTCATCACTGTCATGGACACGTCTGCCCTGCTGGCGAAGATTCATCTGTCACAGCCACAGGCACAATTGCTGAAGAGCGGAGATCCAGCCTCCATCACCGTGCCTGGCCTCCCCGATCCGGTCCCCGGCAAGATCACCCTCGTCAGCCCAGCGCTCGATCCCGGCAGTACGACGGTCGAAGTCTGGGTGCGCCTTGAGAATCCCAAAGGCACTCTGCGGCCCGGTACCGCAGTGCATGTGTCGATCGCCGGACATGCTGCTCCCAAAGCCATCGTTGTCCCGTCGGAATCCATCGTGGTCGCCAGTTCCGGCAAGCCAACCGTCATGGTCATCGGGTCTGACGGCGTCGCTCACCAGACCGCGGTCACCACCGGCATCGTGGATGCAGACCAGACCCAGATCCTCACCGGGCTTCATGCCGGTCAGCAGGTCGTCACTACCGGCGCGGCGTCTCTCGATGACGGCACTCACGTGAAAGTGGGATCGTCTGAAGACTCCGACAAGTCCGGAAACAAACCGCCGGCGGGAAAAGGGGACGACGATCAGTGACGGGCGCGACATCCCCAACCACCGAATCTTCCTTTTGGCTGCCCCGCTGGGCGCGCAGTATCTTCTTCTTCACCATCGTTCTCGCCTGCGCCGGCGTATTTCTCGCCTTCCGCATTCCCATCTCTGTCTTCCCGCAAACCAACTTTCCCCGCGTGGTGATCGGCGTTGACAACGGCGTCATGCCGGTCGAGCAGATGGAAGTGACCATCACCCGCCCCATCGAAGACGCCGTCAACAGCGTTCCCGGCCTCGTTACTGTCCGCTCCATCAGCAGCCGCGGCTCTGCAGAAGTCAGCCTCTTCTTCAGTTGGAACGTCGATATGTTCCAGACCCTGCAGCTCGTTAACGCTGCCGTCGCCCGCGTCCAGCAATCGCTCCCAGCCACCGCGCAAATCACCACCAACCGCCTCACCTTCGCAACGCTCGATCCCATCCAGGGCTACGCCCTTACCTCGAACACCGTTTCGCAGACGCGCCTGTGGGAGCTCGCCACCTACGAACTCAAACCGCCCCTCAATCGTCTGGACGGGGTCAGCACCGTCACCGTCCAGGGGGGACAGGTCCCCGAGTACCACGTCATCCCCAACACCGCAAAACTTCTCTCCGCGCAACTCACCATCTCCGACCTCGTCAACGCCATTCAGCAGACGAACCTCGTTCAGTCCCCCGGCCTCTACGAAGCCAACCACCAGCTCATCCTCGGCCTTGTCGGCGACCAGGCCTCCAACCTCGACCAGCTCGCCGCCATCTCCGTCAAAGCCACGCCGGGCGGCGTCCCCATCCATCTCGCCGACGTCGCCCAGGTTGTTCCCGCCACCGAGCCCGTCTACACCATCGTCACTTCGGACGGCCAGCGGGCCGTATTGCTGAACATCTTTGAGCAGCCCGACTCCAACACCGTTGCCGTCGCCAATGAAGTCACTGCCACCATCGCGCAGCTCCGCGCCAATCTCCCCGCCGGCGTTACCATCACGCCTTTTTACGACCAGTCTCACTTCGTCCGCGACAGCATCGCCAGCGTCCGTGACGCCATCCTCATCGGACTCATCCTCGCCGCCATCATTCTCGTCCTCTTCCTCCGCGACTGGAGCGCTTCTCTGGTCGCCGGTCTGGTCATTCCTGTAACCATCTTTGTTACATTGATCGTGCTCTGGGCCCTCGGCCAGAGCTTCAACCTGATGACCCTGGGTGGACTCGCCGCCGCCGTCGGCCTGGTCATCGATGACGCCATCGTTGTAGTCGAAAACATCGCCCTCCATCGTGAGGCCGGCGAGAACCGCATCGAAGCGGTCCGCAAAGCCCTCGCCGAAATCACCCAACCTCTCATCGGTTCCACCATCACGCCCATCGTTGTTTTTCTGCCCCTCGTTTCGGTCACCGGTGTCACAGGAACCTTCTTCCGCGCACTCGCTCTCACCATGACCGTCGCTCTGCTCACCTCGCTGGCCCTCGCGCTCACCTGGACGCCCGCCCTCTCGCTCGCTCTGCTTCGCAGCAACGATCGTCACGGCCGGGTCATTCCCATCGACGCCGCACCCGCCCCATCGGAATCCCATCAACACCACGGACTCATGGCGCCCGTCCTCCGCGTCCACGAGCGCCTGCTCCGCGCAGCATTGGCCAAACCCCTCTGGCTTGCCGCCGCCTGCGCCCTCTTAATTGCCACAGTGTTTGTTGCTTATCGAGCCCTCGGCTCCGATCTGCTGCCCGAAATGGACGAGGGCGCCTTCGTCCTCGACTACATCATGCCCGCCGGCAGCTCTCTCCAGGAAACCAACCGCGTCCTCCTCCACGTCGACCGCATCCTCCACCAAATCCCGGAGATTACCATCACCTCGCGCCGCACCGGCCTGCAAATGGGATTAGCCGCTGTTACAGAAGCGAATACCGGCGACTTCACTGTCCTGCTCAAGGACAAACGCAGCCGCAATATCGATGACGTCATGGAGGACGCCCGCCAGCGCATCAAGGCCGCCGAGCCCGAACTCGACATCGAATTCACCCAGGTCCTGCAGGATATGATTGGCGATCTCTCCAACGCCCCGGAGCCCGTCCAGATCAAGCTCTATGCCACCAATCAGGATCTCCTCAACCAGATCGCACCCCGGGTCGGCGATGCCATCGCCAAAGTTCCCGGCGTCGTCGACGTCGAGAATGGCATCGACAACACCATCAGCGGCCCCGCCACCAACTTCCAGGTCGATCCCGGTCTCGCCGCTCGGCTCGGCTTCACCACTTCGGAAGTCGCCACCGACGCTACCTCCATCCTGGACGGCCTGCCCACCCCGCAGCCTCTCATCCAGAACGGCCGCCCCTACACGGTCCGCGTGCGCCTCGACGACAGTCACCGCGCCTCTCTTGATGCCATCCAGAACACTGTCTTCCTCAGTTCCACCGGAAAAATGGCGACCCTCGGCGCCCTCGCCCACGTAGAGCAGCTTCCGCCGCAGAATGAAATCCTCCGCGAGAATCTGCAGCAGATGGTCACCGTCACCGGCCGCCTCGAAGGTTCCGATCTCGGCTCTGCGATCGCGCGGGTGCAGAAGGCAGTTGCCGCGCTCCACCTGCCCTCCAGTGTGCGCATCTCCTACGGCGGAACCTACCAGGAGCAGCAGCAGTCGTTCCATGAACTGCTACAAGTTCTCCTGCTGGCCCTCGTCCTTGTCTTCGGCGTGCTGCTTGCGGAATTCCGGAACTTCTCCGCGCCGGCCTCCATTCTTGTCTCTTCGATCCTCTCGACCGCCGGCATCATCTTCGCGCTGCTCATCACCGGGACGACCTTCAACGTGGCGTCCTTCATGGGACTGATCATGGTCATCGGCATCGTCGCGAAAAACGGCATCCTCCTTCTCGACGCCGATCAGCGTTTCCGGGCCGCAGGCCTCGACGCTCGCGACGCGATGATCCTTGCCGCTCGCCGGAGACTGCGCCCCATCGTAATGACCGCGCTCGC
>Ga0206808_1154_pt1 | contig 15415 bp, 6 predicted proteins | sample Alteio_BWOrgCont_58_FD_152899 | JGI IMG/M metagenome (GOLD analysis project Ga0206808, IMG submission 152899) | Enriched cells from forest soil in Barre Woods Harvard Forest LTER site, Petersham, Massachusetts, United States -... | ecosystem: Environmental > Terrestrial > Soil > Temperate forest > O...
TGTGAATGGGTAGGCAGTGGGTGGTCCGCAGTTCGCCGGGTGCCAACTGCAAACTCTCAACTGCAAACTATTCCCGAAGTGGCAGTAGCAGTATTCATAGTTCACGGCCGAAGGGTTGTGGCGGGCAATAGTAAAAAAGGGTGGCATAGATCTATTGCCGCCTTTTTTATTTACGGGTCAGAGGTTTGCTGCGGGTAAGGGCACTTGCGAAAAGCATGACGAATGCGTACAATTTAAGCCCCCCCTGGAATAGTGTGCAGGCAATTCGCCGCCGTTGTAGCTATGGCGGACGAGGGGCGGTAAGGCATGGCGTATAAGTTTTCTCTCTGCGTGGATGACAAAGTTTTTTGGACAGCACATGCAAGGTGCATGAGTAATTTTCATCTTCCGGACCTTCCGACTTCCGGTCCCGATAGCTATCGGGATTCCGACTTCCCAACTTCCCAACTTCCGGACTTCCCGACTTCCGGTCCCGATAGCTATCGGGATTCGGACTTCCCACTTCCGGACTTCCCACTTCCGGACTTCCGGACTAATCTCTACCCCCTACTGCAACAGCAACTTCATATTGATGCCAAAATTAGTAAACGCCGTATTAAACGTTTGCGAGGTATAGGGCCTGGTGATGTTTGAATCATAGAAAAGGCTCATATTAAACCGCTGGTTAATAGCCCAATCTATGGTGGGCCTTACCGTGATATTTTCGGCGCCTGATGCCACCTGGGCTTCCTGTTCGCCGTATTGATAGATGAGCGTTTTGGTATCCTGCAGCGAAAAGTCCACTTTAAAAGTGACATCATTCTTTTGCGTCCTGCCGCTAAACAAGCCAAAAGGAAACCTGAAATTTTTATCGCGGTAGCCCCATCCCAACACCAGCACATTTTGGTTTTGCTGGGTTAGCTGGCTGTTGAGCACACTGAGTGCCAGCGACCGGCTTTGGCGGTATTCAACGTTGGCGGTCATTCCGTTTTTAAACCGGCCGTTTAGTCCCAGCAAGGGCACAAACTGCTCAAATATAGTAACCGACGAAAACTGGTCGTTAGGCAAAAAGTCGTTATTGCCATCCCTTGAGCTTACCGCTCCGTTCGTTTCCTGGTATTGCAGCAAGGTGGTATAGCCGCTTACGTTGTAGGACGAGCGGTAGCCATGCGTTATATCCAGCGACTCAAAAAGGTCGTTGAAAGGCGCCAGTTTGCTCAGCCCGTCATAGGTGATCTGCCAGTTGGGGATCGGAATGTCGGGGAACTGGCCTAAGCTGGCAGACTCCGCGTTTTTGCCGCTATAAGCCGCCAGGAATGCCGGCACCAGCACGTTTTGCGAGTTGGCGCTGTAGCCGTCGGCAAAACCGCCCTGGGACGGGCCCGTCGAATTTGGGTTCTCCTGGCCAAGACGCTGGGAGATGATCGGCAGGTCGTTCTCAAATTTCTGAAAGATCGCCGACGTGTTATTGGCGCCGCTTATTTTCGAGAACGCGGTGGCTATCGTCATGTAACTGATACTGTAGTCGCCCGAAGTAACCGGGTCAAAGCTTTGCACATTATTGGTCCCGTCAATCGATTTAAAATTTGTCTGGTAGGTATTATCCTGGGTTTTAAAAGCCAGCAAGTCAATCCGCAGGCCGGGCACCGGCTGAATCGTACTTTTAAGATGATAATCCTCATTGAAGGTAGTCACATAAAGCTGGTTTTGCAGGGTATCGGTACTTATCCACCCGTGGGCAATGGCAGTTGCGCGCAAATCGCTCTGGCTGCCCACTAAAAACCCAAGCCCTGGCGCGCCATAGTTCAAATCTTCGCCCAGGAAGTTCGAATTGGGCAGGTAGCCCGGTATGAAGGTCCCGTCCGTTCGCGTGTAAGTACCGCTTATGTTCTTAACGCTGGTAAGCAGGCCTACCAGGAATCTATTCCACTTATTGTCGTCATCGTCGTCTTTTGGTTTTTTGTTCGCATTTTTTACAAAAGCAAACTTGTTATAAAGCATATCCAGGTTCAGCGTCGGGTTGATCTGTATGGTTCGCGAGTTTTGTATGCTGTTGCCCACGTCAAACTGCGGGTCGTCAATAGCAAACAGCGGCTGCCCCGTCCAGTTAAAATGGGTACTGTAATGCGTCGTCAGCGTCACCCAGTCCATATAGGGGATCTTTGCCAGCGGCACATTATAGGTAAAATTCAGGGTGTGATTATAGTTTGTTGTACGACCCAGGTTCAGGATGTTGTGCCATAGCGTATCCAGTTTCAGCCCATTCAGGGTGCCGGCCGGCTCGTCCACCGTGGATAGGTTGGTGGCATCAATATCCATCGAAAAGGACTTCGTCAGGTTCCATCCCAGCCCGTAAACCCTCGTCACCGTAAAAGTTTTATTGTAAGTAGTCGTTATCGGTACGCTGTCGGTCGGGTCGTTGTTCCTTGGGGTATTTTGCGAGTAAAAACGGTCAAAACTGATACTATAATTTAACCGTGATGGCCACAGGCTAAAGTTTATATCCTTGAGCAGCTTCTCGCTGTTCTTTTTGATGATCTTGGCAAGAGGGGTATAATACTTAGGCTGATCCGTATAGTTATAGGCAAACATCACCTTATACGTCTTCTCCAGGTCGCTCAGCGTGGTAAAATCATGATACGTATAATCACTAAAAGCTACAGTCGCATTCCAGTTTTGCAAGTCGTAGAAGTGCTTTTTCGCCTTTGGGTCGGTATAAGCAAGGTGAACATTCGTCAAATTAACGCTTGTCCGGTTCGAATAAACCTCCGCTGCCTTTTTTATCGAATCCTTTTTTTGTTGTGACCCTGCGGCGCCTATTACCTGGGCCAAAGGAATGTCGCCTGATGCCGGGTCGTACAGCGGCACACTCGTCTGGTTGGTTACGTTGAAATAGGTCGGGATATGGACGCCGCTTTTTGCCGGGAAGAATTTGCCAAGCTCGGCATTGGCGGTTATGTTGTAGCCGGTTACATTGTTCAGGCTGCGATCTTCCATCCTGGAATCGAGTGTTCCGAATCCGGCGGTGGTTCTATTAGCTGCGAGCGTGACGTCGCCGAAATCCGCCAGTTTTGCATTGACACGGCCGATGGCAGCCCAGCCGCCTTTTTCGTTAAAATTGGTCATGCGTAGTTCGTCAAACCAAACGATTGCCGATTTAGGCAAGCCGTTGTTGGTGGCCGAGTTTAGTTTTGTTTGCAGGGGATTGCGAACCCCCAGCATGATGGTAGAAACCAGGCCAAGGTTGGGGTTACCAACTATCGTAATCTTGTAAATTCCTCCAAAGCCGAGATATGGATATGGCTTGGTGAGCGGCCATGGCGCTCCGTTAAACTTAGCGTTATCACGCGCGAGTTTGGCACTGGTAAGCGCGGCGATCGGTAATGACAATTCATTTGCCGCGGGCCAAATCACATTCGGGTCTACAGTTCCGGGCGGCGTGATCTGCAAGGGTATCTCAACTTCGTAGAAGTTGTTGATATAGTCGGATCCGAGGCGGATAAAAGCGCTGACATCGTAATTTTTCAGGCCCGTACCCTCAGCATGTATAAACATGTTGATATCCTTGTATTGTCGCAGGTCATTGCTAAAAAGTTTAAATGCAGCCCTTGAGTACCCGCTGCTCAGATTGTCCACGATCACTTCCAGCGATTGCTCATTTAATTTGGTGTTCGCCTCAATATTACTGTAATCCGTTTGCCGCTGTATGCCTGGCGGTACAACGTAAGGTATCGGCTGCCGCGTTCCATTTTCTACAATGTTTACCGTTTCAACATCTATTGTGGAGTTGTCAAGCGGGGGGTTGATCAGTGATGGATCGGCAATAACATTCGCTGGATTATTTTCCGTATTAAATGCCCGCCACTCGCCCCTAACCAGTTCGAACGAAGCGAAACGCAGCACCACGGTGTCGTAAAAATGGGTCAGAAACGTGCGCATATAGCGGATCGACTTAAAATCCTGGATCCCCCCCGCGACCGAATCGTAGGCCATGATAGGCACCCTGAACTGGTACCAGTTTACCGTGGTGGTGCTGCCGTTGGCCAGGGTAACCTTCGACGTCTGCATATCGGTAACAAAACCTTTCCCAACAACGAGGTCTCCGGGCCGGATAGACACTTTATATTGAAAATACTCGTCATCCTGGTCCATGTTGTTGTCATGATTAACATCTTCCGCGTCGGGTAAGGCCGTTGCAGCCGAGGTTTGCAGCCCTAACAGCGCCTGTGATTGCTGTTCAGTGGGCGAGTTTCCTTCGGTGCCGTTATAACGGCTGTAACGCTGCAAAATCCCCGCGCCGGCCGCGTCCAGCTGCGGACCCTGGTAATATTGATAATCATCCGATGACGGGTCGGCTTTAAATGCCGCGGCGGCGGCGGCGCTCACCTGGGCGCTTACCGCAGTTACCTGGCTGGCAAATTTCACCCGTTCGTCGGCATCGCCGATACCGTCGAGCCCGACGTCCTGCAGCGCACGTGAATTCGGGTCGTTGTCAAACGAGTTAACCACGGGCTGTATAGTTGGCACCCTGCCCCAGGCAGTTTCGGTGGTGTTGGTGTTCGTCCCGTCGACCGGAAGTCCGTTCTCCTGGCTTTTTTGGCCATCCTTCAAAATATCTTCGGAAATATTCCCGAGGTTAAAATAAAGGTCGCCGCCTTTTGAGGTTGGCTTATATATGAACGGGTCCAGCATCCAGAACTCGATATACTGGACATTCAAATCCTGGAAATCACTTGAATTGATACCCCTGAAAATACCGCCCCAGCGCGATGCCGGGTTCTGCAGCGTTCCGTTGCTGTTCAGCCCCGCCCACGTTGCTCCTGCAGTGCTTACGTAATTGTAAGGCCCGCGAACCATAGGATAAAATGCCATGTCAAAAGTAGCGAGTGGCAGCGGCTGCCCTGTTGGCGATTGCTGATAGGGGAATACTTCCGTCTGCAGCACCTGCCTTACATAGTTATTGGAAAGCTCCGTCCTGCTTACCGGTATAGATGTGCCCGTATAGAAAATAGGGTCTATGTTGTAAAATGCCAGCCTTGCCCGGTTATACCCATAGCTCAGGTCGTTAAAGGCCTGCCACTCCGGAAAATCCTGAGGCGTTCCTGAAATATACCAGGTGCTTGCGCTGCTCACATCAATTACCGACTGGGCATTTTCAAAGTCATCCAGGTAGGCCGTACCGTTCTTGGAACCGGCAAAATTTAGTGCGGAAGGGTTGCCCGGCATTAAATCGGCAAACTCGCCGTAAGCGCTGATGGACGACGGCACCTTGGTGTGAATAAGCGGGATCGCATCCACCAGTCGGGTTAAGAACCTTGACGGTGAGTTATAAGTAGCGTCAAACCCGGCCATGGTGTTGGATATGGATTCCTGCCCCACAATTTCATTTTGTGTGATCGGCTGTTCGGTGAGGTGCATCAGCGTCGCGCCCAGGCTTAGTTTGTCGTCAACCTTGTAATCAAACCGCGTACCAAACAATGATTTTTGCTGAACGCCAAACAGCGCGTTATTCTCAACCTTCACCGTTATGGGTTGTCCCGAGGTTAGCAATGCCTGGTTTAATATGGTGATCCGCCCTGCATTGTAGTCTATAGTATAATCAACACCTTCTTTTAAGGTCAAAGCGCCGGCATTTACCACCACCGAGCCCTGCGGGATATTGGTGGCATTCAACTGGTATGAGGAGCCGCCTGTCGCCGAATATGTCCCTGAAATAGTGTAACGATCCAGTTGGGTAAAGTATTGCTGGGCCGTAGTTTGGGTGGAATCATACAACTGCTGGAAGACATACTTGGGGGCAATGGTTGATTGTTCGGTGCTGGTAAATTGTTTGGCAAGATCGGCCCCGAACGGCTCCAGTTCCGGAAAAATAATGACCCCGTTAGCCGGGTCGATCGTTATCCCCTGGAGAAAATCAAAATAACCGTCCGGCTGCTTATTGCCCTGCGCATCCAGGTTGTCGAGGCCCAAAATATGCAGCCAAAGTTGTCCCTTCAAATTTTGCCCTTCGCCCATCAGTTCTTTCTGAATACCAGATACAACGTCCTGCCAGGTAATTGTCATCTTAAAATTAGTCGGGCTGATCTGGGTGGCGTTCAATGAATAAATATTCTTCATCATCAAATTCCATGTCGGCAGCGTGGTTTTTATCAATTCGTTTTTGAGCAGCTTTACATACAGCACTTTCCGGGTGGTAGGATTAACCGGCTGGTCGCTCGAGAATTCGCCCACCTGGTATTCTACACCATTGTAGGTGTATTGGTATGCGACGCCCAACACCTCGTCATTGTTCAACGGCGCGGTTAACGTAATATAGCCCAGCTGCGGATGCAGCGTATATTCCGTCGGTTGCAATTGCCGGGCGTAGGTGAGTTTGGCATAATTGTCCGCCCCGCCACTGTTGGCAAAATAAGTCGCTATGGTATTTTGGGGGTCGTAGGTCAACCTGGCCGCTACAGGTATCGTCCGGAGCAGCGAGTTTGATTGCTGAGGGAAACCGGGCGTAGTGGTACCAGCCGGCATACCGGAAAAGCCCGGCCCCCCCTGTACCAGTTTGGTATTATAGGGTGTGTTTTCACCAAGGTCCAAAAAGGCCAGAACGTCGCGCGAGTTGACGGTGCTGTTTACCCGGTTGGTTATCCATACCTCGATCTTGGTAATGTTGACGTTTGAATTGATGATGGGAATATTAGCAAGCGCCTTATTGTAATTATTCCTGAAGAATTGGGATAAAAAGTAATGCCGGTTGGCATCGTAGCCCGACGAGGCCACTTTAAACGACCCCTGCTGCGAACCGTTGGTGATGGTGATGGTTTGCGGCTGCGATTGCTGCTGGGCAGCGATAGAGGTCACTTGCAGGTTGCCAAACTTCAGCTGAGTTTTTATCCCGAATAAGGCCTGGCTACCCGTTATCAGCGTTGTGGGCAACGACATGCTCACCGTGCCCAATTCAATTTTTTGGATGATCTCATCCTGGTGGCCGGTATAATCAAGCTTTACCTGGTTTTCGAAATTGAATTGCGCATCGGTATTGTAGTTGGCTACGATTTTGAGCTTGTCCCCTATCGTTCCCGTAATGTTCAGTTGGATTTTTTCATTCAGGTTAAAGTTAAACTGATTACGCTGGGAGGTACTGAACAAGGGGTTTTGGTTTTGATTCAATTGCCCGGAAACAATAGCCTCCGCCGACCCCTGCGGCCTGATATCCACGTTCGGCCCACCAAATATCTGCTCAAAAGTTTGATTGTGTATCTGTATCTGCGGTATAAAACCGGGCTGCTGCGATTTATAAGCGTAATCGTCGGATAGCTTCTTAAAGTAATTGCGCTCATTCTCTTTGATCAGCAGGTCCAGGTATTGATCAAAAGTAAGGTACTGGGGCGGACGGTACAATAAATTTCCGACACGCTCATACAGTATGTACATGTTGGTGATGGGGTCGTATTCAATCGTGCGCACGAGGTTGGGCGGATCCGTATCAAAATAACCCGAAAGTAGCCTTAGGCTATTGGTTTGCGGAAGCGTGAAAGGTAGGGTAACCGTTGCCGAATCTTTTTTTGTAGCCCCTGCCGGTTGCTGTGCATATGCCCTCCCAAGACCGCAAAATGCAGAAATTAACAGGATAGCAAAACACTTTGGGGTAAAAAATTTAGTCAAGTTTCAGCTCAAATTTCTACGTAATTATAAATTTTTCAGCGCAAATTTTATCAATTGCTCAACCGTCAAATCGCCATTATTTTTATTTAATTCCTGATCAAGCACTTTTTCGGCGGCCTGCCGCGCAAAACCCAGCATTACCAGCGCCGACAAGGCCTCATCTTTAATGGTTACATTTACCGGCGTGCTGCCTAAAGTTGCGGTTCCGTCTTTTCGCAGCTTGTCCTGCAGTTCCAGGATCAACCTTTGCGCCGATTTCGGACCGATTCCTTTTATACGCTGTATCAGCGCAACATTTCCCGAAATAATGGCATTTTGTATTTCTTCAGCCGTGATCGACGAAAGCATCATCCTGCCCGTATTCGGCCCGATACCCGAAACCGAGATCAGGTGCAAAAAAAGCCTCCGCTCACCTTCTTCGGCAAATCCATACAGCGTATGGGCGTCTTCCTTTACATGCAGCCAGGTAAAAAGCTTGCACCGCTCGGCATTACCAAGCTTCGAAAAAGTGTTTAACGAAATATTGATATGATAGCCTACTCCGCCCGCATCAATCACCACAAAAGCGGGGCTTTTAAATACCAATTTCCCGTCGATATAAGCGTACATATTTATTCAGGCTAAAGCTAAAAGCAAAAAGCAAAAAGCTTTCCACATTTAAAAAAATTAAACAAACATTATGTCAGTTCCGGGGGGGTGTTTCTCCCGGATCATACTTCCCAATGGCATCTTCCATTAGGACTACTGCCATTGCAAACCGCCACCGCCTTCGCAAACTGCAAAACGACCATCCAAACATCCAACTGCAAACTAACCCTGCCAACTGCAAACCGCCAACTGCAAACTTCTTCTCAGGCTCCCTTCACTTGCGCATCCACCACGGCAATCGTAATCATGTTAACAATTTCCCTAACTGAACTGCCTAATTGCAATACATGCACCGGCTTCTTTAACCCCAGCAGTATCGGTCCCACGGCTTCGGCCCCACCCATCTCCTGCAATAGTTTGTACGCGATGTTGCCCGACTCAAGGTTCGGGAAGATCAAAGTGTTTGCCGGGCGGCCTTTCAAGGTCGAAAACGGAAAATTATCCGCCAGCAGATCTGCATTCAGCGCAAAATTCGCCTGCATGTCCCCGTCTACGATCATCTCCGGATACCGTTCGTGCAGTATCCGCACCGCTTCTCTTGTTTTTTCGGGAATCAGGCCATCATTGGACCCAAAGTTGGAGTAGGATAAAATCGCAATACGCGGGATGATGTTGAATTGCCGTACGGTATGCTCCATCAAAACAGTAATATCCACCAGTTCCTGTACCGATGGATTTACATTTACGGTAGTGTCGCCAAAAAATATTGGCCCGTTCCGCGTTATCATCATATACATACCCGCTACGCGCTTAACACCTTCTTCGGTACCGATTATCTGCAAGGCCGGCCGGATGGTGGTCGCATAATCCTTTGTCAGCCCTGATATCAGCGCATCAGCCTCACCAAATTGCACCATGCAGGCCCCGTAATAGTTTCTGTCGCGCAACAGCTTTTTAGATTCAAAAAGTGTAATGCCCCTCCGCTGCCGTTTGTTATACAGGTAATCAGCATATTCATCAATGTGCTCGCATGCTTCATTCGGATCAATGATGGTAACATCGCCCAATTCGATGTCATTTTCACGCATGATGTGTTTGATTTTTTTGCAATTGCCCAGCAAAATCGGTATCGCTATATTCTCTTCTTTTACAATTTGGGCTGCTCTTAAAATTTTGTAGGTGTCTGCCTCGGCGAACACAATCCGCTTGGTGCTTTGCCTGGCTTTATTGGTCAGGTTCCGCAGCAACTTGTCATTTGTCCCTATCCTGCCCCGTAGTTCTTCGTTGTACGCGTCCCAGTCGGTTATGATTTTGCGGGCCACACCCGAGTCAATAGCGGCTTTTGCCACAGCTGCCGATACCTCGGTGATCAGCCTGGGATCCATCGGTTTGGGGATGATATAGTCGCGGCCGAACTTCAGCGTCGTGGTATTGTAAGCGAGGTTAACCGTTTCCGGGATCGTCTTTTTGGCCATGTCGGCAATTGCCTTTACGGCGGCGATCTTCATTTCCTCGTTGATTGCCGTCGCCCGCACATCAAGGGCGCCCCTGAAAATATACGGGAAGCCAAGCACGTTGTTTACCTGGTTGGGGTAATCGGACCGGCCTGTCGCCATCAAAATGTCTTTTCGGGTATGTATGGCCGTTTCGTAGGCAATCTCCGGGTCGGGATTCGCCATGGCAAATACGATCGGGTTTTTTGCCATCGACTTGAGCATGTCTGCCGAAACAACGTTTCCCGCGGACAGCCCTACAAATACATCGGCGTTTTTCATGGCCTCGGCAAGGGTGTTTGCGTCCTTCCTCGTCGTAGCAAACTCCATCTGTATTTCACCGAGGTCGGTACGCGATGGCGTTATCAGCCCGTTGACGTCAAACATCACCAGGTTTTCTTTCTTTACCCCAAGATTCAGGTACATTTTGGAGCAGGAAACTGCGGCGGCGCCTGCACCGTTAACCACCATTTTTATCTTGTCGAGCTTTTTACCCTGAATCTCGCAGGCGTTCAGCAGTGCCGCTCCCGAAATGATTGCTGTTCCATGCTGGTCGTCGTGCATCACCGGTATCTTCATCGAGGCTTTCAACCTTCGTTCAATTTCAAAGCAGGACGGCGCGGAAATATCTTCGAGGTTTATCCCGCCGAAGGTAGGTTCGAGCGCCCTAACAATGGCTACAAATTCATCAACCGTGGTGGCATTAACTTCGAGGTCGAATACGTCAATGTCGGCGTAAATCTTAAACAACAGCCCTTTACCCTCCATTACCGGCTTGCTGGCTTCGGGGCCAATGTTTCCCAAACCCAGTACAGCCGTGCCATTGCTGATTACCCCGACCAGGTTGCCCTTGGCGGTGTATTTATAAACATCATCAACGTTGTCTGCTATGCGGAGGCATGGTTGGGCCACGCCCGGTGAGTAAGCCAGTGTGAGGTCGCGCTGTGAATTAGTGGGTTTGGTGGGCACCACCTGTATTTTTCCGGGCCGGCCTTTTGAATGATAGTTTAATGCGTCCTGGTTCCGGTTCGGCTTGTTCATCTGATCAGTTTCAATTGCTCAAAAATACAATTCTTTTCATACCCTCACATCCCGAATTCGGGTAATTTCGGAGGTCGCTTTTGCACTGTTTTCAAAAAGAATAAAACCAAAATCATCGATTAAAACGCTTATACATTCAGCTACCCGGATGGCAGATTAACAAAGCCTGCATTCGGAGTTCCTAAATCCGATCCCGATAGCTATCGGGACCGAAATAAAAAATCATCCTTTACTGATCCTGATGGTCATTCCGGGCTGCAAGTTATCCCTTTTCAAGCCGTTTAGCGACCTGATCTTTTCTACCGAAACTCCTTCAAATTTCGAAGCTATCCCACTCAATGTATCACCTCTTTTAACTTTATAGGTTATATAATTCCGACTGTGTTTTGTGGATGGACCGCTGTCCGCATCATCGGTGGCTTCGCTCAGGCGGAGCTTTTCGCCGACGGCAGGTTTGTTGGTGTGCAAATGATTCCAGGCTTTCAGATCCTGTACCTCAACGCCATAGTTATCGGCAATATCCCGTAATGTTTCTCCCCTCCTGACAACATGAAAAGCCGGGCGTGTCTCCGGCTTTTCATAATATGCCGCATGCATGGGTACAGGTTGCAAAGCTGGCGTACTCGCATTATTTAGAACATCATAAAGTGCTCCATAACTCGCTTTATCTATCTGTGGTATGATCAGCCGCCTCGGCGATTGGGTGGTTCCATTTACGATCATCCGTTTATAGGCGGGGTTTAGGATAGTGAGCTCGGCAACATTGACGTTGAGCGCCTGTGCTATCGATCCTAATGAAATGTACTTGTTAACCAAAACCGTATCGGTTTTTAGGGCCATATCGCATTCACGGGGCGTAATATTATGATTAGCATAGTAATGCATCAAATAAGTAACAGCAATGTATGCGGGCACATACCCGCGCGTTTCGGCCGGAAGATAAGGCCTTATCGACCAAAAATCACTCGCTCCGGCCTTGTCGATGGCGTGCTCTACGTTGCTTTTACCGCAATTGTATGAGGCGATGGCCAGCAGCCAGTCGCCGAATTCTTCGTAGGCGTCCTTCAGGTAGGCCGCTGCAGCATACGAAGCTTGTATCGGGTCGCGGCGGTCATCTACGTAGTCGTCCATATTTAACCCGTAAAGCTTAGCCGTTGTAAACATAAACTGCCAGGGGCCGGTAGCTCCAACGCGCGATACGGCGTAAGGGTCGAGTTTCGATTCAACGATCGATAAGTATTTCAGTTCGTCAGGGATGCCGGCATCCCTGAACGCCTTTTCGTAGATTGGAAAATAATATTTGGTTCGTCCGAGCACCTGTCCCATTTGCTCGCGGTTATGGGCATAAATATCAATGTAAGCCTGCACGTATTCATTATAGTCAAGCGGAACGTCTTTTTTGATCGAATCGAGGCGGCGTTTAAATACATTGTATTCACCCGTTAACGGGGCTGGCTGGTTAACCGTCGGCAAAATAATGGTGTCCTGGCCGGCTGAAGGGTACGACTTTAAAAATGGCGTGTTATTGGATAAATTATTGGCGGCCGGAAGGGCAGCGGGCGAAACTGTAGTGGCTTTGACAATAGGTAGGGTGAATAAACAAATCAGGAAAGTAAATAATCTCTTCATCCTTTAAATTTTAACCAGGGGTAGCGTCCAATTCAATACTTTACTAATGTATTAATTTTTTTACAGTTCAAGGAAATATTTGGAAAAATCAAGTAATTCTCGTTCCTCAAAATGCCTGGCCACTAATTGCAACCCTAACGGTAAACCTTTGCTATTATTGCCCGTCGGCAAAGAAATTGCGGGCGCTCCGGTCAGCGATGCCTGCACCGTGAAAATATCGGCGAGGTAAGTAACAACCGGATCCTTGGGCCCTTTACCGATCTCAAATGCAGTTTCAGGCGCTGTTGGCGTCAGTATAAAATCATATTCTTTCAAAATAGCATTGGTCTGTTCCCGTATCATTCGCCGTACCTTTTGTGCTTTGGCAAAATATGCATCATAATAGCCGGCGCTCAGTACAAAAGTACCCAGCATGATCCGGCGCTTCACTTCCTTTCCAAAACCTTCTGACCGTGATCGTTTATAAGTAGAAACCAGGTCAACGGCAGCCGGACTGCGGTATCCGTAATGTACCCCGTCGTATCTTGAAAGATTGGATGAAGCCTCGGCCATGGCCAGGATATAATAGGTTGGGACGAGGTATTCGAGCAGATCAAATGCAATTGGCTTCACGGTGTGGCCGGCAGCCCGCAGCTTTTCGATGTATTTTACAAGGTTGTTTTTTACCTCACTATCTACGCCTGGACTCGAAATCGCCTCCTGCAAGTAGGCGATTTTTTTGGGTGATGGATCGCTAACAACCGACCTCAGCTCCTTCGCAGTCCGGTTAATTAGTGTGCTGTCGTATTCATCCGGCCCGGCCATAACCTCCAATAACAAAGCTGAGTCGGCCACCGACCGGGTTATCGGGCCTACCTGGTCGAACGACGATGCATAAGCAATGATACCGTGCCGCGAGATCCGGCCATAGGTGGGTTTCAATCCAATAACACCACAAAAGGACGCCGGCTGCCTGACCGAGCCGCCGGTGTCGGTGCCAATTGCTGCATGGCACATACCCGCCTGCACAGCCACAGCCGATCCACCCGAGGATCCGCCGGGGACCCGTTTTTCGTCGGCAAAATTCCTCGCCGGCCCGAAAAAAGAATTTTCGTTGGAGGCGCCCATCGCGAACTCGTCGCAGTTGCACCTGCCGATTATCACCGCATCCTCAGCAAGCAATCGTTCTACAACCGTGGAGGAATAGATCGACGTGAAATTTTCAAGTATTTTGGAGGACGCGCTAACCTTGTGGCCTTTGTAGCAGATATTATCTTTTATCGCTATGACCATGCCCGCCAGCTTTCCGGCTGTGCCCGCCTTAACCCGTTCGTCAACAAATACAGCCGCCGCTAAGGCTTCATCTGCAAATACCTCATTAAAAGCATTCAGGTGCGTATTCGCCCAAATTTTATCAAGATATCCGTTGACAAGTTTCACAACGGTAAGTCCCTCCTGTGCAATGCCATCCCGTATCTGGCCCAGGGAGGAATAGGAATTAGTCATGGGGCTAAAATAAAAAACTTATCTGTTGAATTGAGCAATCCACCAGATAAGTTTTGTACTTGCAGTATTTTTATTAGTCCGGAAGTCCGAAAGTTGGGAAGATTCGTCCGCAGTTTTGCGGTCAAAAAGTATTACACCGACTTCAGACTTTGGACACGACTCTCCGGCCTCTTCTATATATAATTTAAATTATCCCCCAGCTGGCGGACGTCAGTCGCGGCGTCTTTCGGTCTGTCGGACTTCCCCCTAATCTCTAATCTCCAGCCTCTAATCTTTAAACACGCGGCTTCTCGTCGCTCCCGGTATAGGTATTTGACGGTGGTGTGTTGGTCGGCTGCGAAGGACCATTGTTTTCGCCGTTTTGTGCATCCTTAAACTCTTTCATGCCTTTACCTAAGCCTTTCATCAGCTCAGGAATTTTTTTGCCTCCAAATAAAAGCAGTATTACTACTAAAATTATAATAATATGCCATGGCTCAAACGCTCCCATAATTTTTGATTTTAAAATATGTTTAAATTAATAAATATTTCCTGGTTTATACCTTCGCAGGCGGCCCGCTTTCTTCTTGGCTAACCTCGTGATGACTTTCGCTGCCCGGCTCGGCTTCAGCGTTTTCATGCGCTTCAACCCGTACCGGATTTTCGTTATATGTACCTTCACTAAACGGAATCGTATTCGGAACCACCGGTTCACTTACGTTGCCGCTTGTCAATTGGTTTTGTGCTTCCTGCTGATTTTTTAACGCGATTTCGTCCAGCTTTTGCTCCTGCTTCTTTTCCTCGTAGCTGTATATCTGGGCATTGATTTCCCGCTTTACCCCTTCGGACGCCTCCTTAAAGTCCCGCATCCCTTTTCCAAGCGCACGTACAATTTCGGGCAGCTTGTCGCCGCCAAAAAGCACCAGCGCGACAATGACGATCACCACCATGTCGGTAGAAAAAAGATTGCTCAAAAATAAAAGAACTGAAAGATGCATCGTTTTATAAATTGAGGATACAAATATAGACAATTAATAAGTTAAATAGTTAGCAAGGCTTATTCACGAGCAAGCCATATCCTGGGATCAACGGGCGTAGTGCCTTTGTAAAGCGAAAAATTAACGATCGCTTCACCCGTCGACGAGTCAGTAGCCACAACGCCGATGGCCTGTTTGGTGCTAACCTTTTGGCCTTCCTTCACCATACACGATCTCAGGTTGGCGTAGGCAGTAAAATATTCGCCGTGCTGAATAACTACCAGGTAGGTGCCGCTGATGTTTTGGATAGTTTTCACCTGCCCCTCAAACACTGCCCGTACCGAAGCGCCGTTGCCGGTGCGGATATCCCATCCGTAACTTTCATTCTTTATGTTCAGGTTATCGTAGTATATACCAAAACCCTGCACTATATTTCCATTCGTGACCGGCCAGGGAAGCTGCCCCCGGTTTCCCAAAAAGTCCGACGACAACTTTGCGGCTTCGGGCGTTGCATTCAACACCTCGCTGGTGGTCATCGCTTTTGCGGCCACGCGTGGCTTAGTTACTGTTGCTTCCCGGTTTTCGGCT
>Ga0206808_1155_pt1 | contig 15378 bp, 14 predicted proteins | sample Alteio_BWOrgCont_58_FD_152899 | JGI IMG/M metagenome (GOLD analysis project Ga0206808, IMG submission 152899) | Enriched cells from forest soil in Barre Woods Harvard Forest LTER site, Petersham, Massachusetts, United States -... | ecosystem: Environmental > Terrestrial > Soil > Temperate forest >...
TGCCGTCAAACTAGCCGACGCTGAGAAACTCGTCAAAGACACCGCCGAGCTTGTCAAGCAGATGCACTCCACTCCCTCAACTGAGGAATCGTCTCTGGCAGACAGATTCTATGGTGGAAACTTCCCCGACGGCCACCATTTCCCGGATTCTTTGTTTACGATTCCTGATTCCTTGCGAAAGCCAGGCTTTAATCCAAACGAGGTTCGGGAAGCGGCAGCTCTGTTTTGGGGGTATCTTTCCTGGCCGTCCCGGTCTGCCCTTTCCATGCCTGCCTTCTCCGCTAGCCCAGCTGCAGCGGGAGACGCGGCTGAGAAGGAGCGGGATACGCTGAAGGCGGAATTTCTGCAAAGCAACAACATGGACCCCAACACCAACCCTATTGACTTCGACAATATTCAAAGTGAAAAGCAGCTCCAGGAACGCATTGAATTGCTTATAAGATTGGATAGGTTCTTGGAAGATTCCCTTGGGAAGAAGGCTGATCCGGCCGTTGTCGGAGCAAATCTTTCCATTCTTACGATGCCGCTGAGGGTCGATGTGGATCTAAACCAAGAAGGCCAATATGTGTCTACCTCGCCGCCAAAGTTGCTGTTCGTCTGGCATCGCGTCGAGACGGGCGGCTTCGCGGTCAAAGAGATCACTTGGGATTGATGATCAGCGTGTGATAGTTTCCCAGAGTTCTTTTAGGTTCTGGACTATCATCTGTCCGCTGCCATCTATCTCTTCAAATCTCCCACCGCAGCAGCGCCGCGCCCACCGTAAATCCCGCGCCCGCCGCCGCCAGCAGCACCAGGTCGCCCTTCTTCAGCTTGCCTTCTTCAACCGCCGTTTCCATGGCCAGCGGAATCGTCCCCGCCGACGTATTGCCGTACTTCTCAATATTGATAATCACCCGCTCTGGAGCCATGCCCAGCCGGTCCGCCGTCGCCGTGATAATCCGCTTGTTGGCCTGGTGAGGAATAAAACATCCCAGCTCCGCGCCCGTCACAGCATTTCGCTCCAAAAGATTGGTCGTCGCCTCGGCCATCTTGCGCACGGCAAACTTATACACCGCCGGCCCGTCCTGGTAGATGTAGTGCATCTTCCTGTCGACCGTCTCGTGCGTGGGCGGATTCAAACTCCCGCCACCCTTCAGATTCAGGCTCACCCCGCCCGATCCGTCGATCTCATGAATAAAGTCGATGAACCCGACCTCGCCTTCCTCGGCCGGCTCAATCAGCACGGCGCCGCCGCCGTCGCCAAACAAAACGCACGTGGAACGGTCGGTGTAATCGACCATGCGCGAGTTGGCGTCCGCGCCAATTACCATCACCTTCTTATGCGCCCCGCTCTCCACCAGCTTCACGCCCGTCTGCAGCGCGAACACAAACCCCGAGCAGCCGGCAGACACGTCGAAGCCCCACGCGCCCTTGGCGCCAAGCTTGTCCTGCACCAGGCACGCCGTTGATGGAAACATCATGTCCGGCGTCACCGTGCCCACAATAATGACCTCAAGCTCGCTGGCCGGCATTGGACCATTGATGCCGCCGCGCGCCGCCAGGCACTTCTTCGCCGCCTCCACGCAAATGTCGCTCAACCCCAGCCCCTTGGCCAGCACATGCCGCTCGCGGATGCCGGTGCGCTCAACGATCCACTGATCGTTGGTCTCCACCATTTTTTCAAGGTCTTTGTTGGTCAAAACATCGGGAGGGACGTACGTTCCAAGCGCGGTAATCTTCGCGCGCCGGCCCACAATCGGGCGAACGGTAAGGCTCAATGGACTTCTCCTTGGATCGGGCGGCCGTCTGATTTCTGATCTCTGACCCCTGATCTCTGGGCATAAAAAGTACCGGGTGACCTACTGCGCCCGTACTAGCCCGTTACCGTTGCTTCCTTCCGGACCTGGCGGGATTGGCGGGATTACGTCGCGTAGGACCCGGCACTGATTGATTTTACCATCACAGGGCAGGGGCAAACGGCGCGCCCGGCTACGAAGGCCCGGCTGTGCAATTCCTGCGAAACCGGATCGCTGCACGACCGCTGCTTCCCCACGCAGACTGAGAAAAGCTCCATCCGGAGAGTCCGTCAATTACGCTTTGCTGAAGCATCCGCGGACCGTCCACCACCACGATGTTTTGCGGCTTTCCTTCCGCGCTTATTTCGAAAGTGACATTCACAAGGCCCTCAACACGCGCGGCCTTGGCGATGGGAGGATATACCGGCAACTTTGGAGAGATCGGAGCGATTGGCGTAACGCTTTCTATCTCAATAGAAGGCGGTGGCGGGGGAAGTTTCGCGGCGTCCAGCGCGATTTGCGAAACGAGCTCTCCCTTGCCGAAGAGTGCGTCGTATTTGCCATCCCGAATCTCTTGGACCAGTTCCGAATCCGGCCGAGACCTCGTCTCGGTGTCTCCCACCGAAAACATCGGCCTGTCCCATACACCAGGCCCAAGAACTTTATCGAGCCTGCTCAACACACCCATGGTCCAAGACGTGTGCTCAGGCGTGTGCGGTGCTGGATCAAACAAATCCCGGTCCAGAATATCCATGCGAAGTTGCCGCGGCTTCTCGCCGCAGCTCACCTGCATCGTCACATCCATACCACTGAATGCCGGCATACAGTGCTTGCAGCGCTTCAACTCGCGATGGAGCTCCTTCTCAGGAATCGCACACGGATTCTCGCCGCCGAGCAGATCAGACATCGACTGATGCAGCGCTCCGCTCGAAACCTCCACACTCGCCACAGGTCCACAGGTCGGCCCCAGCGGAGTCACCAGCGCCCGTTCGACGGCCAAGCCGCTCCCATCGCTGCCCACACGGATCACTTCATAAAAATCGAACGGAGGCCCAACATCGATGAACGAGTGCCGCGCAATCACAAGGCTGTCCGGCATTCCAACCTTTGAACCTTGCGCAAGAGAAATCCCGCATAGAAGCAGAAGAATTCCAACACATTGACAACTCTTGTGGATCATCGCCGAGATTATACGCAATCAAATCCCGAATGGAGCACGAAATCCTCTGCTCCTCACACCGGAATTGCAACTCAACAGTTCCCCCATCCTTGAACCCAACCCCCACCTCCCGCCATCAAACACAGACCTGCGCATTTCGGGAGGGCACCATGGGCCGTCGCTTCGCTGAACTCGCCTTCACTCCGCTCGTCAAGCAGCACCAGCAGGCGCACGGCAGCCGTCAAATGTACGAGCGCGTCGAGCGCTCCGGCGACGCCGGCGACCGCCTCGGCCCCGACGAGCAGGCCTTCATCGGCCAGCTCGACGGCTTTTACATGGCCTCAGTCTCTGAAACCGGCTGGCCTTACATCCAGCATCGCGGCGGCGCCAAGGGCTTTCTGCGCGTGCTCGACCCCGCGACCATCGGCTTCGCCGACCTGCGCGGCAACAAGCAGTACATCAGCCTCGGCAACCTTGAGAATGACAACCGCGTCGCCCTATTCCTGATGGACTACGCCAACCAGGCCCGCCTGAAGATTCTCGGTCGCGCCCGCGTCCTTGAAGGCACCGCCGAAGCCGCCCGCGCGCTTGACACCCTCCGCGTTCCCGGCGAAAAGACCCCCGCCGAGCGCGCCATAATAATCGACGTTGAAGCCTTCGACTGGAACTGCCAGCAGCACATCACCCCGCGCTACTCCGAAGAGGAGCTGAGCGAGATTCTCGCCCCCATGCGCACCCGGCTTGAGCAACTTGAAGCTGAAAACAAACGCCTTCGCGCCGCCAACGGCATTTAGCCTGGCGCCTGCGAGAGCTCGAACCCCGTGCGAGCCCCCTGCGAGCGTCCCCCGCACCGCAGGTGCAAGTACAATAAGGAGTGTGACCAAGACTTCCTCACCCACGGCCCCTTCCGTGGGCTTTATTTCGTTAGGCTGCCCCAAAAACCTCGTTGACTCCGAGGTGATGATGGGCCTGCTCGACCGCGCCGGCGCGCGCCTGACCGCGCACCCTGAAGATGCCGAGATTCTCGTCGTCAACACCTGCAGCTTCATTGACACAGCCAAGCAGGAGTCGGTCGACACCATTCTCGAAATGGCCCGCCACAAAACCTCCGGCTCGGCAAAAAAGCTGATCGTCGCCGGCTGCCTCGTCGAGCGCTATCGCGACGAAATCATGAAGAGCATTCCCGAAGTTGACGCAGTAGTCGGCACCGGCGAGCTTGAGGCCATTCTTGAAGCCGCCGGCCTTGCCCGCCCCGCCGCGGCAGTGTCCACATCGCCCTTCAACATCATCACCAGCGTTCACGCCGCAGAAACCCGCCCGGGCAAAGAATCGCAGTCCGGCACGCACAAGCATGAGCACGAACCTTTGAAAGGGCTCGACTTTAGTCGTGCCGAACACGGCACTGGATTGGCTGGGGCTTTAGCCCCCGAGGGCAGCATTTCGGGCGTAACCAAATTCCGCCCCGAAGGCGACCTCCGCGAGCAGCAAGGCCGCTTCACTCGCGAAGACTGGCAAGGCGCAACTCATCTGCTGCCGACCTATCTTTACGACGAAGCCACACCCCGCTTCCTCACCACTCCCAAATCCTCGGCCTACATCAAAATAGCCGAAGGCTGCGACCACCCCTGCACCTTCTGCGTGATCCCCAACCTGCGCGGCAAATTCCGCTCCCGCCGCTTCGAGTCCGTCGTCGCTGAAGCGCAGCAACTGGTAGCCCGCGGCGTTGAAGAGATCACCCTCATCGGCCAGGACACCACCTGCTACGGCGAAGACCTCGGCCTGAAAGACGGCCTGGCCACGCTGCTCGATGCCCTCGCCAAGATCGAAGGCCTGCGCTGGCTCCGCTTCCTCTACGCATACCCCAACCGCATCACCGGCAAGCTGCTTGAGACCATCGCCAGGCACGATAACATCTGCAAATATCTTGACGTGCCCTTGCAGCACGCGTCGCCCGATCTGCTGAAGCGCATGAAGCGCGGCGCCGGCGCCGACATCTTCCTCAAGACCATCGAGAAGGTCCGCGCCGCCGTTCCCGGCATCGCCCTGCGCACCAGCTTCATCGTCGGCTTCCCCGGCGAAACGGTCCGCGATTACGAGATCCTGCAGGAGTTCATCACCGCAGCAAAGTTCGACTGGCTCGGCGTCTTCAGCTACTCCGACGAAGAAGGCTCGGGTGCATTCTCGTTCAATGAGAAGGTCCCCAAGCGCACCATTGAAGCCCGCAAGCGCCGCCTGATGAAACTGCAGCAGGCCATCTCGAAGAAGGCCAAGCAGCAGTGGGTGGGCCGCGAACTCGTCGTCCTCGCCGAGGGCGAAAGCGATGAGACCCCGCTCCTGTGGGAAGGACGCACGCAGTTCCACGCCCCCGAGATCGACGGCAAAGTCTACATCAACGACTTCACCGAACTCGGCGCAGACGTCACCGCCCTCGAGCCCGGCCGGTTCTATCGCGCCGAAATCACTGAGGCCCACGAGTACGACGTAGTCGCCAAAATCCTCGCCGGCCCGCTATAAATTGAAATTCGCGCTATCATCTCAGCTTGGCAACCATCCGTATTCCGGAAGCCGAAGCCGCCCGCGATTTCCTGCGCAGATGGCGCATGTCAGCGCTGGCTCTGAGGTCGTGATTGAACGCGATGCAGCGCCGGTCGCCGTTCTGCGCGCCATTGCAAAGAGGCCGGGGCTCATGATTTCAGAGATTCTGGCCCGTGCCAAGGCGCGCGGATCAACGGTCACACTCGATGATGGCTTTGGCCGCGACCTGGAAGACGCAATTGCCAGCCACCCCGAGCCGATTGAGAGCCCGTGGGACCGGCCGACCGCGCTCTAAGCGGGCTGGCATCGGCTCCTTGTTTGGTGAGAAGATTAAGTCAAGGCATCAAGCCCCACGAACAACCTCATGGCACCCAAGAAAAAATCCGCCAAAATCCTCCGCTGCCCCACCTGCAACGAACTCGTCACCTTTGACGGCGAAGACTTCCCTTTCTGCAGTGACCGCTGCCGCAAGATCGACCTCGGCAAGTGGGCCTCCGGTGTCTACAAAATCAGCTCGCCCATCCTCGACCCCGAAGTCCTCGAAGACCTCGGCGCCTTTGGCGGAGGCCGCAACAAGTCCGGCGATTCGCATGACGAGTAGCCAGAAGTGGCTTTGCATTCTCTCCCTGGTAGCAGCCGCTCTGCTCAGCCTGTTCCTCTCCTTCTGGGGTCTCATGTTCTTCGCGTGGAACGGCTTTCCACCGAAAGACCACGCTGCTGCAGCTTATGCTCTCGGCGTCCCCTACTTTCTCGCCTTCCCGATTGCTTTGACAGCAACACTGATCTGGAAACCGGCCACCCGTCTGCTCTGGATATTGGTTCCACTCCCCTGGCTTGGTGTTCTCGGATTTTCATACCAGAACTTCAAGACCGCACCTTTGGATTTCGTCATTTCCGTAGCGAGTTGCGCCTACCCGGTCGTCCCCCTTGTCATCCTTGCTTCCCTCGTTCAATACGGCACCAAGTTCTACAAGATCACCCATGACAGCAAAGGGTATAAATGGTATGGAGCCGTAAATGGCCACGCAAGCTGAAGCCGTTCGCAAGAGAAAAACCATCTGGGCCTGGACCATCGCCACCTTTTTCGGCACTGGCCTCGGCAAGCCGGGCCCCGGCACCTGGGCCTCCGTCGCAACCGTCCTGGTATGGGCTGACTGCGCATGGGCTTTTCATCCCAGTCCCACCGGCATGCTGATCGGCCTTTACATCGGCATCGTCGCTGCCATCGCCATCGGCGTCCCTGCAGCCACCATCGTGGCCCGCGAATCCGGCAAAAAAGACCCCGGCTTCGTGGTAATTGACGAAGTCGCCGGACAGGCCATCGCCCTGCTCTTCTGCCCCTTCGACCTGCGCCATGCCATCCTTTCTGTCGTGCTCTTCCGCGCCTTCGACATCGTCAAGCCCTTCCCCGTCCGCCAGCTTGAGGCCCTCCCTGAAGGCTGGGGCATCGTCTTCGATGACGTAGCCGCCGGCCTCTACGCCCTCGGCGCCGCCGCACTGGCACGTGTCTGGATATAAGAGTTTGTTGAAATACTCCTTCGCGTCCTTGTTTTCGAAGGGTACGGGCTTGAGCCCACACGTTTAGCCCCGAATTTACCGCTCCGGGCTCCGGTAGGCCGGGGATTTATCAGGTAGGCCGGGGATTTATCCCCGGCACAATCCCGTGGAATGGGCTTGGGCTTCAGCCCCTGCGGTATGCTTTTTGGGAACCTCGTTCGACGGCAGGCCTTTTTCCGCAGCCTCTTTGGCCACCGAGCTAATGCGCATTCAAAGCCTCCCACCCAAATTGCTTTTTCAACAAGCCCCTGGAGCGAATTCACATCGATCCGCCCCGCCCAATACAATGAACAATGAAGGTAGAAGCCCATGCCACGCGCCCGCTCCCAATCCGCTGAAGCACCTCCTGATCCGCGCATCGACGACATCGTTCCCGCCGCCGCCCTGCCGCTTGGCGAAGTCGAGCTGATCGGCGCGCATCTCGGCCCCCTCGCCTTCGGCCCACCCGCAGTCCTCGTCGACGGCCACTCCGCCCATGTGCTCATGAGCCGGCCCACTCGGCTCGCCCTGCGCATCCCTGAAGAAGCCTCAACCGGCCTCATTGAAGTCCGCAGCCCCTCCGGCGCCAGCAACACCGTGCCCCTGCGCATCGGCCACCAACTCTCCGCCGGCCTGCACCCCGTCACCAGCCCCGCCGTCAGCCGCTCCGGCATGATCTATGCCACCATCTCCGGTCCGCGCGGCAAGCAGACTCCCGTCTCGATCGTCCGCATCAGCCCTGACGGCCGCGGCACGCCCTTTGTCACCGGAATCCTCAACGCCACCGGTCTCGCTTTCAATCCCGACGGCGATCTCTTCGTTACCTCCCGCGCCGAGGGAAACGTCTACCGCATCGACCCCTCCGGCGAGTCCACCGTCTACGCCGAAGGCATGGGCGTGGCCACCGGAGCAGCCTTTGACGCCCAGGGAAACCTCTTCGTCGGCGACCGCAGCGGCACCATCTTCAAAATCGATCCGCAGCGCAAAATCTTCGTCTACGCCACGCTCGAGCCCAGCCCCGCCGCCTATCACCTGGCCGTCAACGGCGAAGGCACTCTCTTCGTCACCACGCCCTCTTTGAATTCCAATGACACCATCTGGGCCATCGACACGCATGGCCAGTCCTCCGTCTGGTATCGCGGCCTCGGCCGTCCCCAGGGCCTCGCACTCTCGAAAGACGGCGACGTCTACGTAACCGCCTGCCTGCACGGCCGCCGCGGCCTGGTCCGCATCACCGCCGCCGGCCAAGCCTCTCTCGCCGTAGCCGGAACCAACCTCGTTGGCGTAGCCTTCTCGCCCCTCGGCACCACTGTCCTCGCCACCAACGAAGCTGTCTACGACGTAGACCTGGGCGTAGAAGGCATGACGCTGTACTAGCTGCTAGCTTCCAGCCTCTAGCCCTTCCGCAGAATCTCCAAATGCCCTTGGTCGAAATCCGCCCAGGCGCGCCTCCGCAAATCCCAAGCTAAAAGCTAGAAGCTAGAGGCTGGAAGCTGCTCTCAAGGCTATAAGCTAGAAGCTAGAGGCTAGAAGCTGCCCTTCATGAAATCCGAAATCATCGCCGTCGGCTCCGAGATGCTCACCCCCGTCCGCCAGGACACCAACTCCCTCTACCTCACTGAGAGGCTCAACAGCATCGGCATCTCCGTCGCCTTCAAAACCATCGTCGGCGATCGCAAAAAAGACCTCGTCAACGCCATCCGCGCCTCGCTCGCCCGCATTGACATCCTGGTCCTCATGGGCGGCCTCGGCCCCACGGAAGACGACCTCACCCGCGAAGCCGTCGCCGAGGCTCTCGAAATCAAGCTGCGCCGCGAGGGCTCTCTCGTCGCCGCGCTCGCTGCCCGCGCCGCGCAATGGCGCATTCCCCTGCCCAGCAACAACCTGAAACAAGCTGACCTGCTGGCCGGCGCAACCATCCTGCCCAACGTCAACGGCTCCGCCCCCGGCCAATGGCTCGATACCACCTTCCAGGGCCATCGCAAGCTCATCATGCTCATCCCCGGTCCGCCCGCCGAGTGCAAGCCCCTCTTTGACGCCGAGTGCCTGCCCCGCCTGCTTGAGATCGTGCCCCGCCGCCACATCGCCCGCCGCATCCTGCGCGCCGCCATGATCCCCGAGTCCCAGGCCGACAAGCTCCTCGCTCCTATCTACACCACATACACTGATGTCGAAACCACCATCCTCGCCCATGGCGGAGACATCCAGCTCACCCTGCTCTGCACCAAGGCCAGCGCGGAAAAAGCCCAGCAGCGCGTTGACGAACTGGCCGGCAAGCTTGAAGAAGCCCTCGAAGACTGGCTCTACTCCTCTGATGGCGATTCGCTCGAGCAGATCGTCCTGCTCTATCTCGGCCTCCGCCAGTCCACCCTCGCTGTCGCCGAAAGCTGCACCGGCGGCATGGTCGCCCAGCGCATCACCAGCGTCGCCGGAGCGTCCAGATCCTTCCTCGGCGGCGCCGTCGTCTATTCTGACACCCTCAAAAACGCCTTCGCCGGCGTCCCTCCTGAGATGATCGCCGAGCACGGGGCGGTATCGGAAGAAGTGGCCAAAGCCCTGGCCAACGGCATCCGCGTCCGCACCGGCGCAACCCTGGGATTGGGCGTAACCGGCATCGCCGGCCCCTCCGGCGGCACAGAAGAAAAGCCCGTAGGCCTCGTCTACATCGCGTTAGCCGACGCCGCCAAAACCGAGTGCATAGAAAAGAACTTCCGCGGCGACCGCACCCGCGTAAGAGAATGGACCACCCAGCAGGCGCTCGACCTGCTACGCAGACGGTTGAGGTAACAGCCCAGTGCGGCCGCGGATAGCTCCCCGGCCCCTCCCCCACTTTTCCCGTACCTCTTTGAAACAAAGCATGTTAGCCCAATAAAATCCGCTCGTGCCTCTCAAACAAAGCACTTACGCAATTGCGCGCGCGAATTTTTCCGACGCGGATTGTTCCGAATTGACCTGCGCAGGGCAGCCCGCGCCATCTACGGTCGAGCCAGGATAGTGGATACAAGCTTTGGCCTTGCCACCTGAAATGGGGTGGTGAGGCTTCTTTTTTGGAATTTGGAACTCCGGCTTCGGCGGACCTGCCCCTGAAACTCCTGCCCGAAACAGCGCCACTGCCCGAAGCGCACTTCAGCATTCTGGGCGAGACGAAATTCCCCCACGCCAACTGTGTCAAATTGACCAGCACCCGAAAATCCGAAGAATTAAGGTAACTCCAGGTCTGTAAACCACAAAGTTTGCCTTGTCGCCCCAAAAGGGCGGTAAGGCTTTTTTTTGCGCTCGCAATCTTGCCGTTTCCAGAAATCGCCAAGTTGCCATGCCGGCAACCGGACAATTGGTCATTGCCAAGCGCAGCTTTTTATTGCCAATCTAATTCCATGGGTCTAATTTCAAGTTCTCTCGCCTCGGCGGTCACGCCGGCGTGGCTGACGGGCATCTCGCTCTGGATCAATCTTGCCTCGCTCGCTCTGCTCATCCTCGGTCTCGCGCTAGTCTGGAGAAGAGACCGGCCTTCCGCCCTGCACAGATTCGTCAGCCTCGGGCCTGTCTTCTACACCGTTCCTCTCGCTGTCTTCGGCATGCAGCACTTCGCGCTCTTTGACTCCGTCAAGTTCGCCGTGCCAGCGTATATGCCGTGGCCCGGCTTCTGGACCTGCCTCGTCGGCGCAGCTCTCATCGCCGCCTGCCTGAGCGCCATCACGCAAATAAAGTCAGACCTCGCAGCCTTGCTGCTCGCCATCATGTTCGTCCTTTTCGTGCTGATGATCTACCTGCCCAACCTCATTCAGAATCCGCACGACCGCTTCTCCATCTCGAACCCGCTCCGCGATGTCTCGCTCGCCGCAGGCGCAATGTGCATGGCCTGGACCACGAGCCCGGCAGCGCGACGGCCGAAACTCCACTGGCTGGCGATCGCCGGCCGCTTGGTCTTCGCTGCCGCAATTCTCTACTTCGGCGTCGAACAGTTTCTCCATCCCGAGTTCGCTCCCGGCGTGCCGCTCGAACTGGTCACGCCCACCTGGGTCCCCGGCCACATCGCGTGGTCCTGGTTCGCCGGCATCGTGCTCGTCGCCGGCGGCCTCGGCCTTCTTGTAAACAAAACCGCACGCTGGGCTGCCATCGCGGTCAGCATCGCATACCTGCTCCTCGTCGCCTTCGTTTACCTGCCCATGGAGTTTGTGCATCCTTCCGTCGAGATCAGCGGCGAGTTGGACTACCTTGTCAACACCCTCGCCGTAGGCGGAGCCGCGCTCCTGGTCGCCGGCTCGCTAGAATAAAACAGAGCGGGAGGCTCGCCCGAATGGTCTTCACCAAGCGCCTGCGCGCCGGCGTCATCAGCGGAGAAATCACCACCAGCATCCGCATCTGGACCAGCCCGCACGTGAAGGTGGGCAACCGCTACAGCATGGGGGAAGGCGAGATCGAGATCGAATCCGTCACGCCCATCGGTCTGCCTGACATTTCGCCGGAAATGGCCCGCCAATCAGGCTTCCTTGGTGTGCTCGATCTACTCAAGGTGGCCAAGCACGGCAAGGGCAGCAATGTTTATCTGATTCACTTCCACTACATTCCCCCGCGCAAGCACAGCGCCGCCAAGCCGAAGAAGGCATCGAAGACTGCTGCGCGATAGTCTCCAGTTCTACGCGTGCTGCGCCTTCTCAAGCAGCGCGATCACTTTGCTCCACTCCATCGGCCCCTGGTGCATGGCAAACACCGTTTCCACGCTCAGGTTTTCGCGCTTCACCGCCTGCGCCACCTCGTTCATCAGCTCAGGATCGTACAGGCTGCCGTCTTCATTCAGCGCCAGCGTATCGCTCGCGTAGAGCAGCTTGTGCCCAGGGAAATAAACCATGTACTGCCGCTCGGTGGCTGCGCCGCGCAGCGGGTAAAGCTCCATGCGATTGTCGCCGCCGCCCAAAGCTTCACGCCCGGTAACAATCCTCCACATCGGCTTTGCAGACTTGCTCGCCTTCGCCAGCGCGTCGGGATCGACCGTGTGCGGTGCGCTCACCATCTTGTCCAGCAGCGGCCTATTCAGGTCGAGAATATAGATAGGGAGCCCGTCAGCCACCGCTGCGCGTACTCCGCCGGTATGCGGCCACGAATCCGAAGTCGACAGCACCGCGACGATCGGGTCAGTGGGATAGCGCCTGCGCGCCTCGTCAATCACGCCCTGCGTATAGAGGCCAGAAATCGGCGCTTCAAGAATCACAATCCCCTCAGGCACCTTCACAATCGTCGAATTCCACGCTCCCGGAAACAGGTCGAGGCCTCCCGCCAGCGCGGTGTCAGTCTTTGCATGGAAAGCACGATTCCATCCCGGCTGCCCCGCGCTGATCTTCGCAATCTTCGCATCCATGCTGAATGCTTTTTCATCGAGCGGCACGTTGAATTCGACGTTCAGCGCCTGCTCTGAGCTCCACACCAGCCCGTTGCGCTCTTCGATGATGTTGGTCGGAAATACAATCCCCTGCACCAGTTTGAAATTGTCGAAGTAGAAGCGCTGCTCCACATCACCCCAGAAATACCAGAAATCGTGAAACTCCTGCGTCGTCTCGACCGCATCCGGCAGATGATTGAATGCATTGATCAGCACCCGAACCGGCACATGCTGCCACGTGAACGCGACGACGGCATGAGCGCTGCCGCGCAACGACTCCGGCGCTGCATAGTGCAAATCAGCCGCCCCGGCCGCCGTCAGCAGCACACGTGCCGGTCCCAACACCAACCGCTCGCGCGCATCGTCCATGCTGCTCAGGCCGCACGGCGAGTCGCCGTTCTTGGTGTGGAATGCGCCGCCATCCGGCCCCACAATCAGAGTGGACTCACTGTCCGGCTGGTTCAGATCATTCTCGGGCCAAGTGCTCTTTGCCTCAGTCAGCACGCGCTTGCCGGCAAGGTCGAGCGTGATTACGTCGCGTTCATACGAAGTGATGAACGGCGCCTGACGATATGACTGCTCAGGAAGCAGCGTATGGCTCACCGTCTGCAGCCGAACGCTGCTCAGCTTCTCCAGCCGCTCGCCGCCTCCCATCGCTTCAAGTGCCATGCCTACGCATTGCTGCGCGCTAACGCCGGTGCATCCAGGCCCGGCTTTGACTTCACCCGCACCCAGGGCGTGCGCAGCGATCGAGCAACTCGCCGCAAGAAGAGCACAGACAAAAAGATGCCGCATCCCGTTGACCCCCATGTCTTATGGACTATGGCGCAATGAAAGCGTTAGGAATTCGGACCGGATTGAATCAAGCAGGCGCGTCACTGCTGCAGCACCACCGTGTCGCCTTCCTTCAGGCCGCTCGTTATCTCCGTCACGCTGCCGTTCGAAAGCCCCACCACCACCGCAAGCTTCCGCGTCCCTTCCTTCTGGCTCTTGTCGGGAATTTCCACGCTCGCATTCTTCTGGTTGTCATAGGTCACTGCGTTTTCCGGAACCATAAGCACACCCTTGTGCTCATCCAGCAGAATCTCGGCGTTGGCCGTCATCAGCGCCTTCAGCTCGCCTCCGGGATTGTTGATCGACACGCGCACCTCAAACGTGGTCACGTTGTCTTTCTCCACGCCCATCGGCGAAATCTTGGTCACTTTCCCGTCGAATGTGCGGTCGCGAAAACTCTCCACCTTGATGCGCGCCGGCTGCCCCATATAGACATGGGCAATATCCGCCTCGTCCACCTTGCCATCAACGTAGACTTCGTTCACGTCGCCTTCAGTCATCACCAGCGTGGCCGTTGAACCCAGCACCAGGATGGAGCTCACCGCATCGCCAATCTCCACATCGCGTGACAGAATCTCCCCGTCCATGGGCGCAACAATGGTGGTGTAACCCAGTTGCTCTTCCAGTTGTTTAAGGCTGGCCTGGCTCTGCGCCACCTGCGCGCGCGCCTGCTTGAGCTTGGCCGCGTCCACGCCAATCTGCGCCTTGGCGGAGTCGCGCCGCGTCAGCGCTGCCAGATAGTCGCGGTTGGCGTCGTCGAGCGTCTGCCTGCTTACAATGCCTTCCTTCTGCATTTCAAGGTTGCGGTCGAGCGTGGCCTTGTACATGGGCAAGTCAGGCGCGGCGGCATTCACCTTGTCCTGCGCCACGTTGGCCTCATAGGTGCCAACGTTCGCCTCGGCGCTGGCCAGTTGCGCCCGCTGCGCTTCAACCTGAGCCTGAATCTCCTGCTGATCCAGTTGCGCCAGTTCCTGGCCCTTGGTCACGTGGTTGTTGATGTCCACATAAAGCTTCTCCACAATGCCTGAGGCCTTTGACTTGACCTCAACCTTGGTGATCGGCTGAATCTTGCCCGTGGCCACCACGCTGCGCGCCACGTCACCCCGCGTAACTTTGGCCAACCGGTTGGAATCGATAGTTGTCCCCTTGGCTAGTCGCATCACATACACCACTGCAACAACAGCCACAACCACCACCCCGACGCTGAGCCAGATCCAGAACCCTTTACCTTTGCGCGACGCCACACGAGCCTCCAGGCAGACAGAAACCCGGAACTCCCGGGCGTGTTAAGAAATGAAGAATCCAAGATTCCGCTTGAGGTAGATCCGATTTGCCAGTTCCTGATTGCTTACGGAAACCAGAATCATTTTCTCAGACAGGCCACTGGATTCCATCCCGGTTTCACTCCCTACTACGCAATCGGACACTCTTTGGTTCATACCTGAATACTTCCCTTTAGTTTGCCGGGAACGTCTGATGGTGAACGTGCGTATCATTGCCTGTAGCAGCACTGGCGCCACACACTCCCCATGCAGACGTTCTCCGACACTCTCGGCCAGGTTTTCCGCGCCATCTTGGCCAACAAGCTGCGCACCTTTCTCACCATGTTTGGAATCGCCTGGGGCGTGGGCTCGCTGCTGGTGCTGGTCGGCCTGGGCGAGGGTTTCCGCAGCGGCCAGCACAAGCAGTTGTCCACCTTCGGCAATGACATTGTGCTCATGAGCAGCGGGACCATTCCCGCAGTCGCCAACCAGCAAACCGGCATGCGCCCTTATGAAATCACCATGAGCGACGAGGCTGACGTGCGCAGACTGCCGCAGGTGCGCCAGGTCACGGCGACTCTGAACCGCAGCGGGCTTTACGAAGTCAGCGCCTGGTCCAACGCCTCGGGACTCGTCTTCGGCGTCGAGCCCAACTTTGCTTCCATGCGCTTTGTCCCCCTTGCCGAAGGCCGCTTCATTGATCAGCGCGACATTGACGACCGTCGCCGCGTCGCCGTCCTCGGTTCAAAGAGCGCCACGCTGCTGTTTCCCGGCCATCCGCTGGTGGGCGAAACCATCACCATCAACGACGTCCAGTTCACCGTCGTTGGCCGCGTGGACCCCATCAGCCGCGGCAACAATGACTTTGACAACCAGAAGGTGTACATCCCGCTCACCACC
>Ga0206808_1156_pt1 | contig 15375 bp, 13 predicted proteins | sample Alteio_BWOrgCont_58_FD_152899 | JGI IMG/M metagenome (GOLD analysis project Ga0206808, IMG submission 152899) | Enriched cells from forest soil in Barre Woods Harvard Forest LTER site, Petersham, Massachusetts, United States -... | ecosystem: Environmental > Terrestrial > Soil > Temperate forest >...
GTGGGCTACGTGGTGACTTTGGATGTGGCAGAGGAATTCCGGCGGCGCGGGCTGGCGCGTCAATTGATGGAAGCGATGGAGCACCAGGCAATGGATGCAGCCTGCGCCGTGGTGGGTCTGCACGTGTTTGTAGGAAATGAGTCAGCCATCCACTTTTACGAGCGTGCGGGTTACGAGCGCGTGGGAGACGTGCCGGATTTCTACGGCGAGGGACTGAACGCGTGGGTATACCGGAAGAAGCTAGAGGGTCAAAACTTGAAGCGGTAGCGAAACTCGGCGTAGATCTGGCGCGGGTCGTTATAGTGAAAGCCGCCGAAGGTAAGGCTGTTATCGAGCAGCACGCGCGTGTTACCGGCGTTCAATGCGTTCAGAGTGATGGTGTAACGCTCGCCGAAATTTTTGCCGAGAGCGAGGTCGGCGGTGGTGTGCGGCGGAAGATAGGCGCCACTGTAGGGCGAAGGAGCAGCCTGGTAGCCATTGGAAAATCCTGAGCCGTAGTAGACGTTGAATGACCCGAAGATCTGATGCGGTAGATTGGCATTCATACCAAAGTTAAGCGTGTTGCGCTGATCGTGATCGAGTGCGGTGTAGCTGTAGGCGACGTAACAGGGGTCGCCGGGATTTTTCGAGGCTCCAAAACAGATGAGGCCGCCGGTGATTCCACCTATCTGCTGGGCGATCTGGTTTGAATAAGAGAGATGCGCCTGGCCGTAACGCCAGAGGTGCGGCGAGCGCAGAGTGAGCTCCCAGGCCTGTATGAGCGCACCCTGCACGGTGACGGGGATGAAGATGCTCGACTCGCCGATGTTGTTGTGGTCAAGAAAATTGTGTGCTTCAGTCTGGAAGGTGTCAGCATCCAGCAGCCAGCCCCGGAAGGGAATCTGCACGCCGAACTGGTGCTCTTCATTTCGCTCGCCGTAGAGTGGCAGATAACTGTCGCCATTGGCCTGTGCATAGCTGAGCAGCGATCCGGAGAGCGTAGTGAGTGGCGGCGGTTGATAGAAGTGTCCGTAAAAGGCGCGAAAGACCCAGTTGAGTTTGGGAATCTGCACAGCAATTCCAATGCGGGGGTAGAAAGCAGTTTCTGAGATGGCGCCGGCGAAATGCGTCTCGCGCTCGCCGGCCGAGAGTGTGAGCCAGGTGGCGGGTTTGAAATTATCTTCGACAAAGACTTCCTGTACGCCGGCCGTGATAACAGGATTGACGGACGTTGAGCCGAGCAGCCCGAAGAGGTCACTCTCATGCTGCGCGTAGCCGTAAATGCCCGCGGTAAGCGTATTTTTGGCGATAACAGTAGTGATGGAAGCTTGCAGGCCGGTATAGATTCCGCTTTCATCGGCGATGGTAGCGACAGGCTGGTCGCTGGGATTTGCATGGTAGTTGGTCTGGTTGAAATGAAAGAAGGGCGAGATCTGCGCGAGAGCTCTCGGGCTAAAGGTATGCAGCCAGGTGAGAGCTGCGTAGCTGTCATTTTCGCGCTCGACATCGGAGAGGCCGCTGGAGTTGTAAAGCTGGTTTTCCCAGTCGTTGGGATTTGGATCTTTGGGGATCTGGTAATCGTCGCTGCGAGCCTGCGTAATGAGACGGTACTGATTGGATGGGTCGTGATTGTAGAGCAGAGAGACGAAGCCGCCTAAGCCGTTCTCGTGGTCGTTGGCCGGCTGGGGGATGGCCGGCTGCAGGCCGTAATTACTGCGATTACCGTTGAGCGATGTGTACCACGCAAACTTTTCGGAGTGGTCGCCGAGAGAAAACTGGTCGTTGGTCTGGTAGAAACTGCCGGCGGTGAGAACGAGCTCTGCATCGCGGTTGCGCTCAAAGCCGGTGCGGGGAACAACCTTGAACATGCCATAGGTGCGATCGCCGAGATCGGCAGAGTAGCTGCCGCGGTCGACTTCGAGAGTGTCGATGTCCTTGGGGTCGATCTGCGGGCCAACATTGCTGGCGATATTGGTGCCGGGGATGAGGACACCATCGATGAGCCAGGAGAGTTCGTGACCACCGCGCATGTGCAGCATGTCATGAGTCATGTAGGCGCCGGGAACGAAATCAGTGACCATCGCGAGCGAGTTGGTGCGGTCAGCGCCGGGCGTCCGGGCGATATCAATGCGGTCTATCTCTGTCTGCGGTGTGGTGGTTTCGGCATTGGCCGTGTCCTGCTCCGGGTGAACGCTTACGATCTGAGTAACCGGGGCGACAGCCATTTGAAAATGAAGCATGACCATGGAGTTGCCGGAGACGGTGACGGTCTGGGTGAAGTCGGCGAAGCCGGGATCGGCGACGGTGAGGATGTAGTCTCCAAGGGGAACGCTGGGGATGCTGAACGCGCCATCTGCATTGGAGAGAGTCTTGAAGGCGAGCGCAGAGTGGCCGGCTCGCAGCTGGATGTGCGCATTCGCAATGGGGCGATGTTGAGAATCGTGCACAATGCCATGCACGCTGCCGAAGATTCCGATCTGGGCAGTAGCGCCCAGCGCGACAAATAGAGAACAGCAGACGAAAAGACTGCGCATCAGACCTCCGAGAGATTGTGGGAGAGCAGGGATGTGAGATCAGCAGGCGGTCGATAGACGCGCAACCGCAGGCACGGCTCGTGAATGAGAGCGCACCGGATGCTAATAGTAAACAATCAGAGGAGTTGTAAAGGGGGGCCGCGCTGGTAGAGCGCGAAGTCGTGCATGGAACTATGCAGCGCAGCGGTGGGATGCTGCACCGGCAGAGCGATATGATACGCAGTTATCAGGCTCGACGAAGAAAGTAGAGCGAAGCTGTTAATCTGCGATGGTGTGGTCGAGGGCTGCGGGAAGCTGGGGCAGCGCTCAGAAAATGCAGGCGCAGAGCTGGCCGGGCGCTGCATCGTGCAGTGATGCACGCCGTGGCGGCGGCAGCAGGCAGGCAGCGAGGCTTCAGTATCCTGCCCGAGTGCCAGCGCAGGCGCAACGGCAGGTAAGCCGAAGGCAGCGAGCAGGACGAGGCTGAGCAGGCGGCGCATGCGATGAATGACTGGAGTGTACAACTATTTTGTCGAGGTGGGATAGGTGGGCTGTGAATTCTGCCGTAAGCGGGCCTCGTAGCTTCTGTCGAAGCGGAGGACGGCAGCCCATTCGCCGTTGCGCTGGAAGACTTTTTCGACGTGGCCACCGAGTATGGCAGCGACCTCGCGTGGGGAGAGGTCGTGGTGCTCGGCCAGATCGTGTGCTACGGAGGAGCCGGGATGCGAGAGAAGATAGCTGCGCAGCGCAGGGGAGTCGTACTTGGTGGGAAAGACGAGCGCTGTGTCGAATTCGCCCGGAGATTGCGCTGCCTGTTGCACGGACGAGAGGAAGAAGTTCTCGATGGGAAAGACCTTGATGCGACGGTCGGAATAGCCGAGCTCGGGATTGAAGAGCTCAATGGTGGCAGGCCAGGCGGTGAGGACGGAGGAGTCGGGATGGTGCTCGTCGATGTAGGCGATGGCCTGCTGCTGAACGACGATCATGTCGCGGTAAGTGAGGTTGTCTTCAGGCGCGAACTGTGTGGGCGGATCGATCCAGAGTGCGGAGATAAACGCGGCGGCGGTGAAGACAGCGAGCAGCGGCCACAGGCGCGTGCGTTCGCGCCATACTGCAACGCAGACGAGCAGGATGAGCGGATATACCGGCAGAAGATAGCGGGTGAGCAGCGCTCCACCAACGATGGAGAAGGCGAGCCAGTTAGCGGCGATGAGAAGAAGACACGTGCGGAGAGCGCGCGGGTTAAGGCCCGGGACGGCATTGCGGCGGGGAAGAAAAAGGCAGGCGAATGCAAGGACGATGGGGAGCCAGATATTGCGTTGCCAGAACAGATGAATGCCGCGGTAGTAGATCGCGGAGGCCACATGGGCCAGGGTGAAGTTGGCTGTGGCGTTATAGCGGAGATACTCAGGATTTCCAAAGGTGAAGCCGGTGCGAAGCCGATGCCACGCAAACCAGGCAGTCAGTGGAACCATGGGTAAACAGAGTGCAACGAGCTTTGCCCGGCTGGCCGGGCGCTTGCCCAGCAGGCGGTAGAGCTCCAGCGCAGCGAGAGTGGTGGGCTGAAGGATTGCGGTTTCTTTGGCGAGCGCAGCGAGCGTGAAGAGCGTTGCTAAGAGGATGAGATTGCGGCGCGTGGGCGTGCTTTGGTCCCGCGGCGCAAAGTAGACTGCGAATGCGCAGAGGGTGAAGGCTGCAGAGAAGATATCCGCATGCGCGAGCGTGGATTGCGCAAACCAGATGGGATAGCAGGCGGTGAGAGCAGCTACAGTGAACGCGGCTGCGGCACCGAGAAAATTTTGAGCAAGACGAAAGACTGCGAGCAGGGCAGCGGCAGCGAAGGCGCAGACCAAAAGTCGCGTGGAGAGGATGCTTTGTCCTGCGATGCGCCAGAGCGTGCCGAGCAGGATATTAGGCAGGGGCGGATGCGCATTGGTGAAGTGCGGGATCAGCCGGCCGTGGTGGTAAAAGTCCAGCGCGGCGGGAATGTAGTAGCCGGCTTCGTCCCAGTAATAAGGGAGGCGGAGCAAATTGAGGTGCGTGAGTGCGACGGCGGCGAAGACAAAGGGGTAGAGAACCAGGCTGGGAAGCGTAGCGAGGCGTTTGGCCATGGATTGCACGGGCTAGTGGACAGGGCCGCTTGGAACGACGAAGCGTTGGGCGGAAGCATCCAGAGAGATGGCGCCGAAGGTCTTTTCGTACTGTGCGAGATTGTTGGTGAGCACATTCTGGAGCGCCTTGGCCTGCTGAGGGCTGAGATAAATGCCCTGGAAGTTGGTGATCTGAATATGATCCGGGGCCGGCTGCGTGTTCGTGTCGACAGTGCCGAAGACAAGGAAGAAATCCCAGATAGAGAGCCTGACCTGTACGGAGTTGGCGTAGGAGTCTCGGTAGTCGCTGGACTTGGTGAGGGTGACCTTGGTGTTGTCGGACTGGGTGATGGTCTGGCTCATGGACGGTCCTTAAAAAGCTAAATTTCTTTAAGCAATTTGCATATTTTCTGTGGTGCGGGAGGGGGGACTTGAACCCCCACGCCTTTCGGCACAGGCTTCTAAGACCTGCGTGTCTGCCATTTCACCACCCCCGCGGGCTGATTCGAGGATACGGCATGTGCGCGAGAGTTAGCGAGTCAGCAGGTGAGCAAGTTTGTGCACATAAGCTAAGCGCAATGATTGCAGGGGTTAGGTTCGGGCCACTGCCGACTGCCATCCCAGCTTGGGAGGTAGTTGGACGCCGCGCAGCAAATCGCGATGATTTGAGGCACAAAGAACAGGAAACAGGCGTATTGTGCCGATGAAGGTCTGGCGGGCGGCGTCTAAATTTGCAAACGATATGGGGTCAGGAGTTGCGACTTTGGGGTGCATAGTGGCATCCTATATAAAGAAAGTTGATAGAGGTAGACTCATATGGCGAGTGAATTTGTTAGTGTTATCCGGCCAACTAGCCAAAAAGGCGGTGCCGAAGAGGGTAAAGGGCGGTCGTATCCGGTGCTTCCGGTGCGGGATACCGTGCTGTTTCCGCATGCGGTTTTGCCGCTGACGGTGGGGCGGGAGAGTTCAATCCAGCTAATCCAGTCGCTGGGCGAGCAGAAGACGATTTTGGTGGTGGCCCAGCGCGATGCCCGACTGGATGTGCCGGAGGGTGAAGATCTGCACGCGATAGGGACGCGGGCCACGGTACACAAAGTGGTGAAGATGCCGAACCAGAGTCTGTTTGTGTTTACCGAAGGCACAGAGCGAGTGAAGCTGGGGAACTTTACGCAGACGCAGCCATTTATGACCGCGGAGTGCGAGGTGATGCCGGAGCCGGCTCTGGAGAAGACAGCCGAGGCGGAGGCCCTACAGCGCAACGTGATTGCACAGTTCCAGGAGATTGTGACTTCGAGCTCGACGCTCTCAGACGATCTGCAGACCATCGCTTTGAACATCGAAGAGCCGGGGCGGTTGACGGACTTTATCGCGTCCAGTCTGCCATTCCTGACTACGGCGGAGAAACAGGAGCTGCTGGAGACTCCTGAGGTGAAGCCGCGCATGGAAAAGCTGAACGGCTATCTGGCCAAGGAGCTGGAAGTCCAGCAGCTGCGCAACAAGATCCAGAGCGAGGTGCAGGATTCAGTACAGCAGTCGCAGCGGGACTTTTACCTGCGCGAACAGATGAAGGCGATCCAGAAAGAGCTGGGCGACCAGGACGAGACGCAGAAGGACGTTCAGGATCTAAAGGAAAAGATTGAAGCTGCGGGCATGCCGCCTGACGTGAAGAAGGATGCACTGAAGGAGCTGGCACGGCTGGGAAGAATGAATCCGGCTGCGGCGGACTATTCGTTGACGCGTAATTACGTGGAGTGGCTGGCGGTGTTGCCATGGAGCAAGGGAACGGCCGGCGAGATTGACATCAAGAAGGCTTCGGAGATTCTTGATGCGGACCACTACGGATTGAAGAAGGTGAAGGACCGCATTCTCGATTACCTGAGTGTGCGGCGGCTGAAGCCGGATATGAAGGGACCGATTTTGTGCTTCGTTGGGCCTCCGGGCGTTGGCAAGACTTCGCTGGGCCGCAGCATTGCGCGTGCTCTGGGGCGCAAGTTCAGCCGCATCTCGCTGGGCGGTATGCATGATGAGGCCGAGATTCGAGGGCACCGTCGCACGTACATCGGCGCGCTGCCGGGGCAGATTATTCAGCACTTGAAGCGGGTCGAGGTGAATGACCCCGTGTTCATGCTGGACGAAATCGACAAACTGGGCAGAGATTTTCGCGGCGATCCGTCGAGCGCATTGCTCGAGACTTTGGACCCGGAGCAGAACAACACATTTCGCGACAACTATCTGGATCAGCCGTTCGATCTGAGCAAGGTACTGTTCATCTGCACAGCGAACCAGCTGGACACGATTCCTGCGCCGCTGCTTGATCGCATGGAGATTATTGAACTGACCGGGTATACCGAGGAAGAGAAGGTAAATATCGCGGAGAAATATCTCATTCCGCGGCAGATTAAAGAAAACGGGATTACGCCGGAGCTGATCGAGTTTCCGACGGCCAGCGTTGCGTTGATTGCACGCCATTACACACGCGAGGCGGGCGTGCGCCGGCTGGAGCAGCTCATCGGAGCTGTTTGCCGCAAGACAGCGCGCAAGGTTGCCGAAGGAGATTTGAAAGAAGGCGAAAAGCTGGTGGTGACTCCGGAAGTTGTGCACGAGTACCTGGGCGGCATCAAGGTACGCGTGGACACGGAGATTGCCGAGCGTACCAAGCGTCCGGGCGTGGCTGTGGGTCTGGCGTGGACTCCGGCGGGCGGCGATGTTCTGTTCATCGAAGCCAACCGGATGAAGGGCAAGGGCGGCTTCAACATCACCGGGCAGATTGGCGACGTGATGAAGGAGAGTATGCAGGCTGCGCTTACGTGGGTGCGTTCCAACGCAGTTTCGCTGGGGCTGGATGAAGACCTATTGAAGGACACGGACTTGCACATCCATGTTCCGGCGGGAGCGATTCCGAAAGACGGGCCAAGTGCGGGCGTCACCATGGCTACAGCGCTGGTAAGCCTGCTTACCGATAAACCGGTGCGTCCGCTGCTGGCGATGACAGGAGAGATTACGCTGAGCGGCAATGTGCTGCCGGTTGGCGGCATCAAGGAGAAGTTCCTGGCTGCGAAGCGTGCCGGTGTGCGCGACGTGATTCTTCCAGTCGATGTGAAGACCAACGTAGAAGAGGACCTGACGGCTGACCAAACAGAGGGAGTGACCATCCACTACGCTTCGAGGATTGAGGACGTGTTGGCGGTGGCGCTGCCGAGCTCGCGGAACGAAGCCCGGCAGGACGAAGAAACGCGTGAAGAGCTGCTGTCGGTTGCAGAGTAAGGTCAGGCAGGAAACAGAAGTGAGCAAATAGTAAGGACGGCCGGGGGCGAGTTCCCCTGGCCGTTTTGTTGTCTGAGATCCGAACGCTGAGGATATGCTGTTGTAATGAATGCGGAGAAAATCCTGCTGATCGATACCTGCGGTGAGGGCGCAGGCGTGGCGCTGTGCCTTGGCGGATCTGTGGTCGCGAGTGAAGATCTAGCGGAACGTGGAGCTTCGGCTGGGATTGTCGCCGCAATTCGAAGGTTGCTCGCGGCGCAGGGATGGAAAGCCACGGAACTGGGCGGCGTCGGCGTGGTGAATGGACCAGGATCGTTCACCGGTGTGCGCGCAGGCGTGGCGGCAGCAAAGGGACTGGGTGAAGCCGCAGGATTGCGGCTGGCTGCAGTCTCGCGGCTTGCGGTGCTATGTGAAGCAGCGGAGATGCACGAGGGCTTTGCCGTGTTGCGAGCGGGAAGGGACGAGTTATATGTGCGCGATGCGGCGAGCGGGCGAGAGTGGATGGCTGCCCAGGAAGAATTTGTGGCACAGGCAAAAGGTGCTGGGGTGGCGGTGAGTGAGCAGAAAGTCGCGGAGATGTTGCTTGGGTTGCATCCGCGTGTGCATGCGTTGGAGGTGGGCGATGCATTGGAGCCAGTGTTACAGGTTCTGCGCAATGGCGGAGCAGACCTATCACGACTGGATGCAAACTATGTTCGCAGTGAAGGAGAAATCTATAAGAAAGCCGGTGCACAGCATTGGGCCAAATAGGTGTGCGAAGCTATGAGGTGCGTGACATACCCGCTATTCTCGCGCTGGAGCGTGAGTGCGCGGGAGCTCCGCAGTGGGGCGAGGCCTTCTGGCGCAGTGGCTTTCCTGGGGATGCGGGCTTGCGGGATGCGTTTGTCATAGAAATCGATGAGCAGGTGTGGGGGTATTCCGTCGCGAGTTGTGCGGTGGATATCGCGGAGTTGGAAAGCGTGGCAGTGAGTGAGCGGTGGAGAAGGTACGGCATGGGCATGGCGCTATGCGAGGTGGCGATGCTTTGGGCGCGAAAGCGCGGAGCGAAGGCGATTCAGCTTGAGGTGAGGGAATCAAATGTGGCGGCGCTGAGTTTGTACCGGCGCATAGGTTTCGTGGAGCAGGGTAAGCGACCGAAGTACTACAAGAACCCCGAAGAGGATGCGGTGCTGATGTCAGCAGACTTGTGACAGCACTTCAAGCTCCATCTCCAACACGCGGCAATGATGGCACTTGCTGCGCGCAACTCACTGTTCCGCAAGGCGCAAAAGGTATAATCGGCCCTATGGTTCGGGATGGATTTTTCTATGGACTGGCACTGTTTGCGGTAGCCGCAGCGGTATGGTTCTTCACGCACATAGCGTGGCTGCCGGCAATTCCAGTGCTGCTGGCGCTGTTCTTTCTGTGGTTTTTTCGCGACCCTTCACGCAAGATCCCGACGGGCGTTGGCGTGATTGTTTCGCCGGGTGACGGCAAGGTCGATGGTGCTGAGTGGATTGAAACGACCGCCGGCAGCCGCCTGCGAGTGAGCGTCTTTCTGAATGTATTTGATGTTCATGTGAACCGCTGCCCGGTGGAAGGCACGGTGACACTGGTTGAACAACGCGCGGGACAATTCCTGAATGCGATGAATGAAGAGTCAGCCGTGCTGAATGAACAGACGCTGATCACGATCGATTCCGGTGAATTTACAGTGAGCTTCAAGCAGATTGCGGGTCTGCTGGCGCGACGGATTGTGTGCAACCTGAAGGCCGGCGACCGCGTGGAGCGCGGGCAGCGGATGGGGCTGATCAAGTTCGGATCGCGTGTGGATGTATTGCTTCCTGCAGAGGCGGAGCTGCGCGTGAAGGTGGGAGACCGAGTGAAGGGCGGCAGCTCGATTCTGGGAGTGATGCCGAGCGTTCGCAAACCATGAGCAACGAAGTGGGTGCAGCGATCCGCAGGAAGCCACGCCGGGGGATGTATGTGCTGCCGTCACTGTTTACGGCGGGCAACATTGCTGCCGGCTTTTACGCGATTGTGCAGAGCATCCACGGGCTGATGGGCGATGACGGTGCTTTTGACAGAGCTGCGCTGGCGATTGCGTTTGCAGCGATCTTCGATGGGCTGGATGGCCGCGTAGCGCGTGCGACGAATACGGCCAGTGATTTCGGGAGGGAATTCGATTCTCTTGCGGATGTGATTGCGTTCGGCGTGGCTCCGTGTTTGCTGGCCTATTTGTGGGGGGTGCAGCTGGTCTGGCCTTCGGCATATCCAGTGCTGGATTGGCGAATGCATTATCTTGGCATGGCCGTGTGCTTCCTGTTCATGATTTGCGGAGCGTGTCGCTTGGCGCGCTTCAATGTGAGCGTGAACCCACAGCCGCGCAATCCTGGGCTGCCGGGGAGGAAGTATTTTGTGGGTATGCCGATTCCGGCAGGCGCCATGGTAGTGGCAGCGGTAATCCATTTTGAATCCGGATCGCCGATTCATGAGCTGTGGCTTTGCGGTGTGTGGCTGGCGCTGGTTGGATTCACCGGATTTCTGATGGTGAGCAGCTGGCGATTCTGGAGCGGCAAGGAGCTGAAGTTCAATGAACGACAGCCAGTGCGGGGCGTGCTACTTCTGGCTGTGGGTCTGGCGCTGGTGATTGTGTTTTCCAAGATTGCGCTGATCATTTGCGCAATGGCCTACCTGGTGAGCGGCGTGCTGGCGCGAATTGCGTATGGATGGGGACGCAAGGCAGCAGTTTGAGTTAAACTGAACATGCGCCGGGATGGCGGAACTGGCAGACGCAGCGGACTCAAAATCCGCCGAGGGCAACCTCGTGGGGGTTCGACCCCCCCTCCCGGCACCAAAAAGTATTCTTGTTGCGCGGCTCCGATTGAAGAACAGCATCGCGACAACAGAGGCCGCCGTAATGGCGGCTTTTGCAGTTCAAGCCCAAGTAATTTGCCGGAGTAAGGTAGTTGGTGCAATCCTGTTGAACGAATAGCCACACAGGAGATGTCCGAGATGGTGGATGGCAAAAATGTTCTGAAATACCTGGATGAATTGCGTGCTCTGACGGCAGACGAGAACGGAGCGCAGCGCATTGCGTGGACGCCGATGTGGCTCAAAGCGCGCGATTGGTTTACTGGGAAGCTGGAAGGTCTGCCAGTGGAAGATCATTTCGACGCGGCGGGAAACCGCTGGGTTACTCTGCGCGGTGAAAGCGAGAAGGCACTGGTGCTGGGCAGTCATTTGGATTCCGTGCCCAACGGCGGATGGCTGGATGGCTGCCTGGGCGTTGTTGCCGCGCTGGAAGTGCTGAAGGGTCTTGCGGAGAAGTACAACGGCAGGCCTCCGTGCACAGTACGGGTGGTGGATTGGTCGGATGAAGAGGGAGCGCGTTTTGGGCGCAGCCTGTTTGGGTCGTCAGCTTTTGCAGGGACACATTCGATCGCGGCGGACCGCGTTCGCACTGACCGTGAAGGTGTAACCCTGGAGTCTGCTCTGAAAAACTGCGGCATTGAGATTGAGCGCGTGGGCGATGCAGCCGTAGAACAGAAAAATATTGCAGCATATTTAGAGCTGCACATTGAGCAGGGTCCTATCCTGGAGCGCAAGAGCAAGACGCTTGGGGTAGTGCAGGGAACCAAGGGCGTGGAGCGCTGGGCAATCACCTTTCACGGGCAGGAGGCGCATTCCGGATCTACACCGATGGAGGCGCGCCACGATGCACTAGCGGCCTGCGCGAAGCTGGCGCTCGAGATTCGTCCGATTGCGAAGAAGCATCCTCAAAGCGTGGCGACGATGGGCAGCGTGAGGACGTTCCCGGGAATCGTAACCGCAGTGGTGGGGCGATGCGAGGCAACGCTGGACATGCGCGATCTGGATGCGGGCGTGCTCGCCGGCATGCTGCGCGAGGCGCGCGAAGCAAGCGAGCGCTTTGCGAAGGAAGAAGGATGCACGGTGGAGTGGTCGAAGATCTGGTCCATTGAGCCAATCCCTTTTCATCCCCGGCTGATTTCACTCTGCGATGAGGCTGTGGTGCAGGTCTCTGGCAGCAGCGAGCAGCTGCCGAGCGGGCCTCTGCACGATGCAGCTGAGGTGGCGCGAATCGGGATACCGACGGTGATGATGTTTGTGCAATCGCTGAACGGACTGAGCCATAACAAGGCTGAGGACACTCGGCGCGAGCACCTGGAGCAAGCGGTGGAGGCTTTTGGCCTGCTGGCACAGAAGACGATGGCATGGATTGGTCAGGCAGGTTGAGATTGGGGTTCACGCCGGGCGAAGAATAGTAGATAATCGTGACTTCCCTCCATGCGGTTTGGGCTGAAGGAGAAGGTGTTTTTCTATGAGCGAATCAGCAGGATTTTACTCAAAGGCGCCGAAGTCGGAAGAGATTGCGGCACGGTTTCCAGACCTGCACCCGCCTTTTGAAGCGACAGCCGCGGTCGCGGAGGCATATCGCTGCCTGTTTTGTTTTGATGCGCCCTGTGCACAGGCTTGTCCTACGCATATTGACGTGCCGCGATTCATCAAAAAGATTGCGACCGGCAACCTGGAGGGCTCGGCGAAGACAATTCTGGACGCGAACATTCTGGGCGCGAGCTGCTCGCGAGCCTGCCCGGTAGATGTTCTGTGCGAGGGTGCATGCGTGATGCATCGCTACAACAAGCAGCCCATTGAAATTGGTCGCCTACAGCGCTTTGCGATGGATGCTCTGCACGAGAGTGGAGCTCCTCTGCCGTTTACGCCTGGGGCGGAGACAGGCAAACGCGTGGCATTGATCGGCGGCGGCCCAGCTTCGCTGGCTTGCGCTGCGGAGCTGCGCAGGCGTGGGGTTCGCGCGGAGATTTTTGATGCGCGGCCATTGCCCGGCGGATTGAATACTTACGGCATTGCCGAGTACAAGCTGACACTAAGCGCGAGTTTGCAGGAGATTGACCTGCTTGCACAGCTCGGCGTGGAATTCCACTTCAACACAACGGTCGATGCAAAAAAGCTGGCGGAGATTGAAGCCAAGTACGATGCGGTGTTCCTGGGTGTGGGACTGGGTGCAATTCACAAGCTGGGGGTTGCCGGCGAAGACATGCAGGGCGTGACGAATGCGCTGGACTTCATCGCGGGTTACAAGAGCGGAAAAATTACCAGTGCACCGGCGCGCGTTGCCGTAATCGGTGCCGGGAACACTGCGATTGATGCAGCCAATGCAGCGGTGCGGCTGGGCGCGACAGAAGTGACCATGGTCTACCGGCGTGGACCGGAGCAGATGTCGGCCTTCGATTTTGAGTATGAACATGCCAAGCAGGAAGGTGTGCAATTCCTTTGGCATGTGAAGCCGACGGCGCTCAAGGGAAGCGGAAAAATTCAGGAGCTTGAATTGCAGGAACTAGAGTCGTCGGCGGACGGCTCGCTGGTTCCGAAGGCCGGAGCGACGAAGAAGCTGGCTGTTGACCTGGTGGTGATGTCTATTGGACAGGCCACGCATACGGATTTTCTGGAAGGCGGCAAGGTGAAGCTGGAGCGCGGCAGAATTGTGATCGATCGCACTACGGGGCAGACCACAAACCCGAAATATTTTGCAGGCGGCGACTGCACTAACGGAGGTCGCGAGGTGGTGGACGCCGTGGCGGATGGAAAGCGTGCGGGCATTGCGATGGCGGCGTGGCTGGCTGGAGAAAAACAGGAGGGACATCATGCCAACGCTTGAGACAACATTTGCGGGCATCAAATGCCTGAACCCTTTCTGGCTAGCGAGTGCGCCGCCCACGAACTGCGGCGAGCAGATTATGCGCGCGTTTGATGCCGGCTGGGGTGGAGCGGTGTGGAAGACGATTGGCGCGCCGATCACCAATGTGAGCTCGCGCTACTCGGCCATCGACTGGGCGGGACAGAAGATGATGGGCTTTAACAATATTGAGTTGATCTCAGACCGTCCGACCGAAGTGAATCTCGCTGAGATTGCCGAAGTGAAGCGTCGCTATCCTAAGCATGTGGTGATTGCGTCGCTGATGGTGGAAAGCAAACGCGAGACGTGGCATGAGATGGTGGCGCGCGCAGAAGATGCAGGAGCCGACGGGCTGGAGCTGAACTTTGGCTGTCCGCATGGAATGAGCGAACGCGGCATGGGCTCTGCCGTTGGGCAGGTGCCGGAGTACTGCCAGCAGATTACGGAATGGGTGAAGGAGAAAGCACGCACCCCGGTGATTGTGAAGTTGACGCCGAACATCAGCGACATTCGCCTGCCGGCACGCGCTGCGAAGCGCGCTGGTGCCGATGCGCTGAGCGCGATCAATACCATCAACTCGATTACCGGGATTGATCTGGATACGCTTGAGCCACGGCCAAATGTGGATGGTAAGAGCTCGCACGGCGGCTATTGTGGGCCTGCCGTCAAGCCTATCGCGTTGAATATGGTGCAGCAGGTGATGGGTGATCCCACGGCGGCGCTGCCGATGTCAGGAATTGGCGGCATTGGCACATGGCAGGATGCGGCCGAGTTCATTTTGCTGGGTGCGGGCACGGTGCAGGTATGCACGGCGGCGATGCATTATGGATATCGCATTGTTGAGGACATGAGCGATGGTCTGCTCACGTGGATGCGCAAGAAGGGCTACAACACCATCAATGATTTCCGCGGCCTTAGCCTGCCCAATGTACGCGAATGGAAGAATCTAAATCTGAATTTCCGTGTTGTAGCTGAGATTCATGCGGACAAGTGCATTGGCTGCCAGCTCTGTTATACGGCGTGCTGGGATGGGGCGCATCAGTGCATCCATCTGGATCGTACGGATGGCGGCATGGACGCTCCTGTCAAGGGAACCGATCCGCGCTACCCGATGCATGAACCCAATCCACACGGCAAACCGACGCCGGCGATGGTTTTTGCGGAGTCAGCTAAATTGATTTCAACCACGCCGATCGCGAAGCTGGACTTGAATGGGGCAGGCGTAAATAGCGCGGTGACACCGCTCGATCGCATTCCACGTGTGGATGTGGATGAGTGCGTCGGCTGCAACCTGTGCTCACTGGTCTGCCCGGTGCCGGAGTGCATCACGATGGAACGAGTGGAGAACGGTTTGCCATTCCAAAGCTGGGAAGAGCGCGTTGCAGCGGGAGTCGCGTCGCAGGGCGCGGCGGACGCAGGAAATCCAAACCACTAAGCAATCTGCAGGAGATGTAGCGATGGGAACACTCATTAAAAACGGCACTGTGGTGAGTGCAAAAGACTCGCAGAAACTCGATGTGCTGATTGAAGGCGAAAAGATCGCGCGGGTCGCGGCGGGAATAGATACAGCGGGCCATGAGATAGTTGATGCGACTGGCCTGCTGGTGATGCCCGGTGGAATTGATGTACACACACACCTAGATATGCCGTTTGGCGGTACGACCTCGGCGGATGATTACACAACAGGCACGCAGGCTGCGGCCGTTGGCGGCACAACAACACTGATTGATTTCGCGCTGCAAAATCAAAAAGGGACGCTGAAAGAAGCGCTCGATATCTGGCTGAAGAAATCAGACAACAAGGCATGTGTGGATTTTTCGCTTCATATGGC
>Ga0206808_1157_pt1 | contig 15306 bp, 15 predicted proteins | sample Alteio_BWOrgCont_58_FD_152899 | JGI IMG/M metagenome (GOLD analysis project Ga0206808, IMG submission 152899) | Enriched cells from forest soil in Barre Woods Harvard Forest LTER site, Petersham, Massachusetts, United States -... | ecosystem: Environmental > Terrestrial > Soil > Temperate forest >...
TTGCGGTTGAGGCGCTGGATGGGGCGCTGGCGATCGCGGATGCGGAAGTGACGGGATAGCGGGCAACCTCACCGCAGAGGGGGCTACACCTAGTGTTTCAGGGTGTGGGCTGCCTGCACGATCAGCGCCGAGATTCCGTTCCACGCGATCTGCACACCGATGCAAAAAGTGATGAACGATATGATGCGGATGATTCCATTGATCGTCCCGGGGGCACCTGCTTTGGCCAGTTTCGGCGCGTAGGCATAGCACGCGTAGACGCACGCCGTGACGACCACGACCGCCGCAGAAATTCCTACGTGCGCCAGCAGGTTCGCCGTCAGCGTCGTCCGCGCAGCGTGGGCGCTCAGGGTCAGCATGGTGACTACCGTCGCCGGCCCTGACGTAATCGGAAACGTGAAGGGATAGAAGACCTTCTCGATGTACTTACCTTCGCTGACAGGCGCCTTCGGGGGCATATCCTGGAGGCGCGGCTCCGGATCGGGCCGATTCAGACCCGACCATCCGATGCCACTGATGACGATGCCGCCGGATACTTCGACAATCGGGATGGAGATGCCAAAGAAACGCAGGATCGCGGAGCCCGCGGCTTCGACAATCAGCAGAAAGATGATGTTGTCGATGGAAATGCGCCAGGCCAGGTTGCGATAAACGGGCAGAGGCGCGTCGCCTACCAGCGGCAGGAGCACCAGGGCCGAGCCCACAGGGTTCACCATGGGCAGCAACGCGCTCAGTGCGATCAGGAAGCTCGTCCAGCTCTGCAAGCGATCACCACTCTGCCGATAGGGGTTGAGTGTGCACCGGAAGGGGCGAGCCCGGCTTCCCCAGTGAACTCGTGAAGCGGGCGAGCCCTCCGGCTCCAGGATCATACCGGAACTGTCGCTCCAGGATAATCAGCGGTGCTTGATGAACTCCCCATTTTGCAGCTCGGTCATGGCCTGGCGGAGTTCGGCCTGGGTGTTCATGACGATGGGGCCGTACCAGGCGACGGGCTCTTCGATCGGCTTGCCGGAGACGAGGAGAAAGCGAATGCCCTCGGGGCCGGCCTGGACCTGAATTTCATCACCGCGATCGAAGAGGACGAGCGAGTGGTTGGTCGCGTCGTACTCGGGTTGCGCATTCGGGTCGACACCGGATTCGGTCAGCACCGCCTGCGGGTCAGAGGCGTCGCGGAAGGTGCCGGAGCCGGCGAAGACGTAGGCGAAGGCGTTGCGCGTGGTCTCGACCTTGAGCCGCTTCCGCTTGTTGGGCGGAACGGAGACGTCGATGTAGTTGGGGTCGGCGGCGACGCCTTCAACGGGACCGCGCTTGCCCCAGAATTCGCCACAGATGATGCGGGCGGTGGTGCCGTCGTCCTCGGTGACTTCGGGGATCGCGGCCGAGGGAATGTCCTGGTAGCGCGGGTCGGTCATCTTGAGCTGGGCGGGCAGGTTGGCCCAGAGCTGGAAGCCGTGCATGCGGCCCTGCGGATCGCCCTTGGGCATTTCCTGGTGGAGGATGCCGCTGCCGGCGGTCATCCACTGGACGTCACCCGCGGTCATCTTGCCCTTGTTGCCGAGCGAGTCGCCGTGCTCGACGGAACCGGCGAGGACGTAGGTGATGGTCTCGATGCCGCGGTGCGGATGCCAGGGGAAGCCTTTGAGGTAATCCTCGGGATGCTCGTTGCGGAAGTCATCGAGGAGGAGGAACGGGTCGAAGTCTTTGGTTTTGCCGAAGCCGAAGGCGCGCTGGAGGCGGACACCTGCTCCTTCGAGGGTTGGTTTGGTCGACAGAATTTCTCTCACTGGTCTCAGTGACATGGTCTATTTCCAATCTGGTCTGGGGGGTGGTTTTGGGACCATTTGGTTAGATTCGTGGAGTGCAGAAACGATTCGGTGCCGGGGACGCGCTTCCAGCCGGGCGCGGGGACTGGCCGTCCAGGCATCCGGGACGCGCCGTCCAGGCGGACCCCTTGCGGCTCGGAACTGAAAGACGCCGGACCGGCGGCTGGGGGATTCGGCTAATATGGCGCTGAAAAAGGGGATGGCGCCGAGGGGGTGGAGATGAAGCGGGAATCCGAGGATGCGCTGGTCGAATTACGCGATGTGCTGGTGGAGACCTACGCGGTGAATGACGCGATGAATCAGCAACTGCTGCGGCATTTGGATCCCCGGGCGTGGCGGGCTCGGGCGCCGGAAGCACAGGGCCGGGGTGGGCGCACGATCGCGGCGATCTTTGCGCATCTGCACAACAGCCGTCTGAATTGGCTGAAGCATAACGCTGTGTATCTGAAGATTCCGGCGCCGCTCAGTCCGGACCGGTGCACGATGAAACAGGCTGCGACGGCGTTGAGCAAAAGCGCCGAGCAGTGCCTGAGGATGCTGACGGATGCGTTGTCGATGGAGGAGGGGCGGCGGGTGAAGAAGTTCTCGCGGGGAAGCTGGACGAGGACCTGGCCGGCCGGGGGAACGATGTTCGCATACATGTTCTCGCATGAGGCGCATCATCGGGGGCAGATTTTGATGCTGGCGCATGCGGTGGGGTATCGGCTGCCCCCCGCCGCCTGGGGCGTGATCTGGCAATGGGATCGGCTTTGGAAAGAGCGGGGGTTCGAGACGAGGCCACGGTGAGGAGCGAGCCCGCTGAAGTCAACCGAAGGCGTGCATGCGGTCCCCAGCAGAAGGCACGCGGTCAGGCGGCCAGTTGCGGCGCCAGCAGGAGGGTGCCGAACTCGGGGCCGTGGCGGAGGAGGAAGGTGGGCAGGGCAAGTTCGCCGACGTGGACGGCGAGGAGTGCCCGGAACAGGGACGGGCGCGCGGCGAGAGCGCGGAGGGTTCGGTTGCGCAGGCCGGGACGGCGGTCGAGGACGAGCAGAACCGAGGCCATGCGCTGCGGCAGGGTGAGGGTGGCGGCATGGCGGGATGCGTAGAGGGTGAGGTTGCCGGCCGCCAGTGAATCGGCGAGGAGAAGCGCCTGGCGAAAGCCGAGAACGAGGCCTTCGCCGGTAATGGCGTCGACGGAGCCGGAGGCATCGCCGATGAGCGCGATGTTGTCGCGGGTCACGCGGCGGAGGCGGCGGGTGAGGGTGAGGGCGCCGCGTTCGGCGCTGATGGCGGTTGCGTTGCGGAGCCTGTCGCGCAGGGTTGGGATGGCGGCGAGAATCTGGTTGAGGCGAACGCCCTCCTGGCGGGTCATGGCGGAGACACAGATTTCCTCGGGGCCGATGGGGGTGATGTAAGCCTGGCCGAGGGGACCCCAGTGGACTTCAACATGACGACTCTCTGACTCGGTGGTTCGGGGACAAATTCGGTAGTGGGCGCGGAATCCGAAGCGGCGGCTGCGGAGGTGGGCGGAGTCGAGATCGGCCCATGTGCGGACGCGGGATGCGGTGCCATCCGCGCCGATGAGCCAGCGATACGCGAGGCTTTCTCCGGCGACGCTTGCGGGCTGATGGGCATTGAGGACCACTGGAGCATTCCAGGAGAAGCGGACTCCGAGAGCGGACGCGCGGTCGAGCAGGAGGCGATGCAGAGTGGTACGGCGGACGCCGATGCCGCTGCCACTGGGAAAGTCGGCGGAGACGCGGGCCTGGTCGGAGGCGAAAGTGATGCCGGTGAATTCCGCGCCGTGATGCGGTTCGAGATGGACGCCGAGCTGGATAAGGGCGCGGTGGGATTCCGGCATGAGGCCTTCGCCGCAGGGTTTGTCGATGGGCGGGCGGAGAGCGTCGGCGACGAGGACATCGGCGCCGCGCTGGCGCAGGGCAATGGCAGCGGCCAGGCCGGCGGGTCCTCCGCCGACGATGAAGACGTCACAGGAAGGGTGACCTGAAATCATGCTCACCATTCGAGGAGGAGCATTTCGGCGCAAAAGCCCGGGCCCATCGCGGCGAGGATACTGCGGGCTCCAGGAGCGGGCCGGCGGTGCTTCATGATTTCGTCGAGGACCACGAGGACCGAAGCGGAGGAGAGATTGCCGACGCGGCGGAGGGCTTCCCAGGAGACATCGAGGTCTTCGCGGGAGAGGCCAAGGGCTTCGGCGGTGGCTTCGAGGACTTTGGGACCGCCGGTGTGCATGATCCAGGAACCGATATCAGCGCGAGTGAGATGGTGTGCAGCGAGAAAATCATCGACGTTGCGGCCGAGGTTTTCGACGACGACTTTGGGGACGTCGGGGGAGAGGACGATGTTGAAGCCTTTTTCGGAGATGCTCCAGCCCATCACATCTTCAGTGTCGGGATAGAAGACGGCGCTGCTGGCGAGAATGCGAGGACCGCGGCGCGGGACGTTTTCACCGGCAACGAGGACGGCGGCGGCGCCGTCGCCGAAGAGGCCAACGGAGATGAGGTTGGCGACGGATTTATCGTCGCGCTGCCAGGTAAGAGAGCAGAGTTCGACCGAAAGGAGGACGGCAACCTGATCGGGGTAGGCGCGGACGTAGTCGGCGGCGCGCGAGAGGCCGGCGGCTCCGGCGACGCAGCCGAGTCCGAAGATGGGATTGCGGCGAATGCTCGGAGAGAGACGCATGCGGTTGACGAGGCGCGCGTCGATGGAGGGGCTGGCGATGCCGGTCACGGAGACGAAGAAGATGGCGCCGAGCTGCTCGGGGTGGAGGCCAGCCTGCTTGAGCGCGCAGTCGATCGAGCGTTCGCCGAGGTCGAGGGCGACTTCGATCCAGGCGTCGTTGCATTTACCCCAGGTATCGAGGGCAAGGTAGTCGTCGAGCGGGCGAGAGAAGTAGCGGCCGTCGACGCCGGTGCGGAGGTGGAGGCGCTCGACAATGGAGGCGACCTTCGCGTCCTGACCCCAGTACGGGAGCAGCGCATCGAGGAACTCACGCTGCGAGTAGTAATGGGGCGGGAAGGCCGTGGAGGTGGCAAGGATGTGCATGCAGGCTCTGGTTCAGCTTAACCGGCGCGATCGGTTGAAGGGGAACGTTGGGACGAAGGCTTCCGGATCGATTGCTTCTGTAGCCATGATGGGAGGCCCTTTTTGCGGTGGTGTCAAGGCGATGTCAGAAGATTGTCGGAGAGCAGCTGTTCCTTCCGGGTCAGCGTAGTGGAGAGGGGAAATTTGACGACGATGTGAGCCCCGCCGGAGGGACGGTTACAGGCGGCGGAATGTCCGGCGTGGGCTCCGGCAACGGCGCTGACAAAAGCCAAACCCAGGCCGTGGCCCTCCGATTCGCGGCCTTTGGCAAATCGCTGAAAGACGCGGGGGAGCAGATCAGGAGGGAAGCCGGGGCCGTCGTCCTCGACGGTGATGCATGCTGTGGAATCTTTGGCGGTGACATCGATGGAGATGTGGGAGTTGGCGCCGGCGTAGCGCAGCTCGTTTTCCATAAGGTTGGAGAGCATGCGCGTGCAGAGGGAGAGATCGGCAGCGATCGAAACGGGGGCGGGGGCGGTGACGGTGAGGTGCTGGTGGCGATCGGCGAACGCCGGGGAGTAGAGATCGGCGACGCGATGGACGAGCTCGCTGAGATCGAGGATTTCGCGGTGAATCCGGAGTGCGCCGCCGTCGGCTTCGGCGAGATCGAGGGAGGTGGTAATGACTTCGGAGAGGCGATCGAGATGTTCGATGGCGTTGGCGACCAGCTCGGAGGATTGCTCGCGATCTTCGAGAGAGAGAGCAATCTCCAGGCTGCCACGGACCGAGGTGATGGGGCTTTTCAGGTCATGAGCAACGGAGTCGGTGAGGGTGCGTACCTGATTCACCGAAGCCGAGATGCGGTCGAGCATGTTGTTGAAGGTGCGGGCGAGGCGCGCGACTTCGTCCTGCTGATGGCCGACGGGCACGCGGGTGCCGAGGTCGTCGGTGCGGATACTGGCGGCGGTTCCGGTGATGGCATCGACGCGCTTGAGCATGCGGCGCAGACCGAGCAGGGTGACGAGGAAGCCGAGGGCGACCATGAAGACCCAGCCGAGGAAGAAGCGCAGCAGGAGCTGATGGAGGAGGTGGACGGCGCTGGAGTCGAGGAGGCCGAGATAGATGCGGCCGGCTCCCGGCTGGACGTCGACGGCAACGACGCGGAACGGCGCGCTCCATCCGCTGAGGTGCAGGGAGACGGCGCGGTGCTGCGGGATGTTCATGCCGTCGAGAGCATTCAGGAAAGGAGCGCTGTCTTTGGGGCCGACCCAAACCGGGGGACGCGAGGGATCGCCGGTGAGCGCGAAGAAGACGGTGTTGCCCTCGACGTGCTGACCGCCGCTGTCCCAGGAGACTTCCTGGGAGGCAAGCTCGGCGACTTCTTCGACGATGCGGTCGTAGAGGGCATCGCGAGGCGTATTGAGCGCGACCTGGCGAAGGGTTTCGCTTTCGCCGGTGAGCCATGAGTCGCTGCGGTCGCGCACTCCGCGGGCGACCATGATGTACATGACGAGGAAGACGGCGGCGCTGCCGGCGGCGAAGACCACCGTGCTGGCGACGGCGAGGCGCCAGGCGGCGGTTCGGTAAAACGAGCTGCCGACTCTTAGGAACATGAAGGTTTAGTCCCGCAGAAGATAGCCTACGCCGCGGATGGTGCGGATGAGGGGACGCTGGGATTCGCGGTCGACTTTGCTGCGGAGGCGATGGATGTGGACGTCGACGATGTTGGTGGAGGTGTCGATGCGCATCTTCCAGACATGGTCCAGCACCATGGCGCGGGTGACGACGCGGCCCACGTTGCGGCAGAGATATTCGAGCAGAGCGAATTCCTGCTGGGTGAGCTGCAGTTCCATGCCGTCCCGCCGTGCTTCGCGGCGGATGAGGTCGATTTCAAGGTCGGCAACGCGGAGGCGTGTGGTTTCAGACTGGCCGGGCGTGCTGCGGCGGAGGAGTGCACGAAGCCGGGCCTGCAGCTCAGCCACAGCGAAGGGTTTGGTCATGTAGTCGTCGCCACCGCGTTCGAGGCCAAGGACGCGCTCGTCGACGGAACGGCGCGCGGAGAGAATGAGGACCGGCGAGGAGACTCCCTGCGAGCGGAGGCGCTGGATCAGTTCGAGACCATCGATGTCGGGGAGGGTGAGGTCGACGACGAGGGCGTCGTGAACGCCTTCGAGCGCCATCTTCTCGGCCTGGCTGCCCTGGCCGCAGGTATCGACACGAAAGCCGGATTCGGCAAGGGCTCGAGCGAGGAATTCGCGAATCGTGGTGTCATCTTCGACGACAAGCAACCGCATCCATTCTCCTTTTGGATGTGCAACGCTTCGATGCTGAGCGCGGATCGGTTCGGAGCAGAGCGCGTGATCAACGTGCGACGAATCCCCAGATTACTCCGGGATGCGAAAAGGGCGTGTGCGCTGGATTACAAAGTGTTCACGTTGCGAGCTGCGTGCGATTTCGTGGTTAGACGAGGGGTTGTCGCCGGAGTGAGCCGGCAGGCAAGGGCGTATGGCAGAACCTGGCGCTCGGAATCAGGAGCATCATCCCACTTTGGCGGTACGAGGGGCGAATCGGGGCGATGCGCATCGTATAGTGGTTGACGGATTGCGACGGGTTCCGCGAGGACCTCAGTCCCGCAGGAACTACGAAATGAACCGCTCGGATGCACTCCCGTCGCGACAGACGAACCAGCCTGTTTCTCCAGAGTCTTCAAGACGGAGCATGCGTTGGCATACCCGTGTTGTTGCCGTGTTTTCGCGGCTCTCCTGACCTTGTTCGCGACGCCGGCCGTGATGCGCGCGGGCGACTCCTCGTCCCTGAGCCAGGCGAGCGACGCTTCGACGCCGAAGCAGCTGAAGCGGCTCTCGCTCGAGCAGCTGGGCAACGTCGAGGTGGTGACGGGAACCAAAGAGCCGACCGAGGTGTGGAATACGCCGGCGGCGATTTATGTGCTGACCGGGGACGACATCCGGCGGTCGGGGGTCACGAATCTTCCGGATGCGCTGCGGCTGGTGCCGGGCGTGAACGTGGCGCGGGTGAGCGGGGATCGCAACTGGGTGGTGGCGATTCGCGGCCTCGGCGATCAGTATTCGAAGTATGTGCTGGTGCTGATCGACGGGCGGAGCGTGTACAGGCCTCTGTTCGGCGGTGTCTTCTGGACCATCGACAACGTGATGCTGGAGGATATCGATCGCATCGAGGTGATCCGCGGGCCGGGAGGCACGATCTGGGGCACGGACGCGGTCAACGGGATCATCAACATCATCACGAAGTCCGCAAAGGACTCGCAGGGAGTGCTGGCCTCGGCGGGCGGCGGCAGTGTGGACGAGGACACGGAGGATCTGCGTTACGGTGGAACCAGCCATGGGTTCGACTTTCGCGTGGATGCATTTGGGTTCGTGCGGGGCGCCGAGCACCACCAGGATGGGCAGCCGAATTATGACTGGTCGCGCGTGGGGCAGGTGGGCTTTCGCAGCGATCGCGTCAGCGGGCGCGACAGCGTGACGCTGCAGGGGGACGCATACATCGGGCATCTGGGCGATGCGCAGACTTTGTCGACGTTCACGCCGCCGGCGACGTTCAACTCCTACAAGTCAACCAACGTGGTTGGCGGGAATCTGCTGGGACAGTGGAGACGGGATCTGCCGAACCAGGCGGATCTGTATCTGCAGGCATTTTGGGCGCACGATGACCGTACCGGTCCGAACTTCGGTGAAACGCGCGACACCTTCGACGTGGATTTTCTGCATCGGACACCGCCGACGCGCTGGCAGCAGTTCACCTACGGCGTGGGGGCGCGCTGGAGTCCGAGCAGCACGCAGCAGACGATTCCCACGGACAATTTCATTCCGGCTTCGGAGACCGAGAGCATCTACAGCGGCTTTTTGCAGGAGGATGTGAAGTTTGTTCCGGATCGGCTGGCACTGACGCTGGGATCGAAACTGGAGCACAACAGCTACACGGGATTTGAATACGAGCCCAGCGGGCGGCTGCTGTTTACGCCACGAGACGATCAGTCGCTGTGGGCGTCGATTTCGCGGGCGGTGCGCATCCCGGATCGGGTGGACGAGAACATCGACGTGGATGTTTACCTTGCGCCGGTATGGGGCGAGATCGTCGGCAATCGGAATCTGCGGGCGGAGCGGCTGGTGGGGTATGAAGGTGGCTATCGCGGGCTGTGGGGGAAGCGGATTTATTTCACAGCTGCGGGGTTCCACAACGTCTACGACGATTTAATCGCGCAGGGGGCGCCGTTTCTGGGAACCGCGACGACCCCGCCGTTTCCGCCGGGTTCGCTGCTGATCGGATTTCAGTACAGAAACGGGATTCGCGGCACGACGGACGGGTTTGAGGTTGCGCCGGAGTGGCAGCCGCTTTCATGGTGGCGGTTCAAGGCGGCCTGGTCGTATCTGCATGTGAACCTGGAAGATGTTCCGGGGTTTGATTATCCATTGACGCTGACGACGCTGCATGGGTCGAGCCCGAACAGCCAGGTGGTGGCGCGTTCGCTGATCGACCTGCCTGGGCATTTTGAGTTCGACCAAATCTTCCGGTATATCGGCGCGCTGCCTGCCCAGGGAGTGGAAGCCTACGAGACCGGGGATGTGCGGTTTGGGCGGCATTTATCCCCTGGGCTGGATGTGTCGGTGGTGGGGCAGAACCTGCTGCAGCCGCATCATGAGGAGTTCGGGATCAGCCCGGGCCCCAACGTGGGGATTAAGCGCGGGATTTACGCGAAGCTGGTCTGGACTTCGAAATAGCGAATTCATCGTGCTCAGGATTGGGAGCGATTTCTTAGCGGACCAATGTGGGCGCGGCCGTTTCTCTTTGAGCGGCTTTCTCTGCGGCTTCAACGGTGTGAGCGATGAGCGTGGCAATGGTCATGGGGCCGACGCCGCCGGGGACGGGGGTCCAGGCGGAGCAGCGGTCGATGACGGCGGCTAGTTCAATGTCGCCGACGCCCCCGGGATGGTAGCCTGCGTCGACGACAACGGCGCCATCGCGAATCCACGCGCCGCGAAGACCACACCCGACATGTATGTCATCGATCCCTCCGGCAAGCTCATCTACGCCGGCGCCATCGACGATCATGCCACCACCGATCCCAGCGACATTCCCAACTCGAAGAACTACGTCTCCCAGGCCCTCACGGAAGCCATGGCTGGCCAACAGGTCGCCATCACCTACACCCGCCCCTACGGCTGCAGCGTGAAATACCAGGGCGATTAGCGCGCGATCAACTGGATCTCCACTCAAGCCCGCGAGTGGCTTGAGTGGACACTCGCCACGCTCCTGAATCGAACCTCGGCGTTCATCCATCGAAAGGGGGAGTACGCCGAGGTTCGCTGATGCGCTCTCCCCAGAAGACACTCGAAGACAAAGTCGCGGCATGGCCGAATATTTCCGTCCATCCCCATCGATTCGGCGGCCGGGAGTTCCGCTTCAACACCGCCGAAGTCGGTCACGTCCATATCGGAGGCATCGTCGACATTCCCTTCCCGCGCGCCCTTCGCGATGCGCTCCTCGAGGACCGCCTCGCCGAAGAACACCACTGGGTGCCCGACTCAGGCTGGACAACCTTCCGCATGCGCACCGGCAACGATCTGGATCACGCGCTCTGGCTTCTGCGGTTGTCCTGGGTGCGCTATGCGCTCAAGACCGATTCTGACCCGCACCGGCTCTTCCAGGAAGAGACAAAAATCCTGCACCTCAACCCCGGACTCGCCAGCCTTCTGGCGCGCTTTGTGCCAGCGGCTCCGAGCGGCGTCGCCACGACCATTTCTTAGCCCCGCCCGCGAACACCCATCCATCGCCCAAACAAAAATTCACCACCGAGCAGCAAAGAATCGCCATCCCATTCGCCACCACGACCGGGAGTCCCACAACGCTCACGAACACCGGCATCAACGCCAGATTCCCCGCCATCGACACAGCGCCATTCGACAACTGAAACCGCACCATCTGACCCCAGACGCCGCCCTCTGCCACGCGATCCCGCCACGTGTAGCGCATATGCCAGATAAAGTTGTGGACCAGCGTCACCTCGATCGCCAACGCGGTCGCCAGCAAATAATGCCCTGCCATCCACCGGTTCAGCAACGCCAGCGTACCCAGTTGCACCACCATCCCCGCGGCACCCACCGCATTGAATTGCACCCACCGCACCAGCGTGCGCGCGCAACGTCCACCTGGACGGCCAGTCCCTGAACGCTGACCCGTCACGGCAGCGGCTCCTGCCGATACAACTGCACCGTGTGCCGTGCCGCAACGAAAATCACCATCACGACCATCCCCACCGCCGCGATCGCCCCGCCCAGATCGAACAACAAAAACCGTCGCCCCAAAACCGTCGAGTACGGGCTCCGCAGCAATTCCACATTCCCCGCAATCAGCAAAATCCTGAGTTCCGTCGGCCCAAACCAACCCTGCGATAACTCAAACCGCCCCAGCGTGTACGTCGCGAGATAACTCTCTCCCGACAGCAGCAGAAATGCGACTAACATGGCTGTCGCAATCGGCCAGTGCACCAGCCCCGACCAGCCCAGCCCACCCATCAGCGCCGTTGCCCCCAAAATATCCACCGTGTGATCGACATAGAACCCATACCGCGGCCGCTGTTGTCGCCGCACCCGCGCCAGCGTTCCATCCAGGCTGTCGCCCAGCCAGTTCAACGCAATGCACGCGATCACGATCCACAGCGCACGCCGATCCCACCGCGCCAGCGCATAGCCAACGCCCGCGCCCACCTGTGCCGTCAGCCCCAGCACCGTCAGCTGATCCGACGTCACCCACCACGGCGCCCGCTCGGCCATCCACTGCAAAGCGCGCTTCTCCAGCGACGCGGTCAGCGACCGATGCACCCGCAGCGCCGCCACAAACCCCTTACGCTCATCTCGAACTGCTGCATGTGTAACCATCCCTGTCACCTTTTCTTTGATCTGATCACTTCCTGCTTCTGGCTTCCTGCTTCACAGCTACCGGCTACCGCCTACAGGCTGCCTTCAGGGTGAACTCCAGCGACTCCCGCGGAATGCTCTCTACAAACGGCCGCACCACCCAACCCAGCCCCACCGGAATCCCCCGCGTCAGCGAGACCGACTCCACCTGCAGAACCACCCCGCCATCGCGTTCCTCCCAGCTCCAGTACGTATTCATCCGCCACAAGAATCCGTGCTCCTCCCTGGGAGCCAGCTCCCGTTCGCTGCTCGTCCCTGCCCCATCTACCTCCGCAATCCGCGTGCTCCGCGATGCGCTCCAACCATCCCGCGCATCGAGCCGCCCAAACTGCACGTCATAGGTTGAATCCATTACCACCGTGATCACGTGCTTCTGCCGCACCCGCATCCATCCCTCCACGCGATCGCCGTCCGCCGCAATCGTCTTCGCCGCGATGACCTGCGGCGCGAAATACTGCGAGTACCCGTCGAAGTCCCGCAGCATCTGCTCAAAATCTGCCGCCTTCGCACCTGGCGCAAACGCCGTCCCCCGCCAGTGATGCAGCATCGCCCCCGGCAATTCCGCACCGGCGCGCGGCGTCACCTGCTCCACCAGGACCTCACCCCGCCGCAGCCGCGCCCAACCCTGCGGCTCGCCCGCCTCCCCCGCCAAAAATCCGTCCTGCGACCGGTGCTGGTCCGCCAGCCGACCCTCCACCACCCCCACATAAGAATCGAAGACCGAAACCGCCGCAGCCGGAGCCTCCGCCCACCCGCGCCCCGGACTTACCAGAACCGCTGCCACTCCGCACGCCGTGAACAGCCTCAACAAATCGCGTTTCATGACGCCCACCTTGCCCCTTGCAACCCTTGCGGACAATGCACGGTTCCTCGCTTGTTAAAGGAATGTTTCTCACGGCGCAAGGTCTTCCAGCCACGGCACTTCCGCGGAGTTCTCCATCGCGCAAAACCCGGGAAATCGCACCGCCATCGGCTACACTCGTCCCGAGAACATGCCCGATCCAGCACCATCGCGCCGCTATCGCTTCGGAGCGTTCGAGGCAGACGCTTCCACCGGCGAGCTCCGCCGCCAGGGCATCCGCCTCCGCCTCAACGCACAACCCTTCCAGGTTCTCTGCCTGCTCCTCGATCGCCCCGGCGAACTTCTCACCCGCGAAGCAATCGCCAGTGAGCTCTGGCCCGACGGCGTCTTCGTCGACGCCGAACATGGCGTCAACTCCGCCGTCAATCGCATCCGTGAGGCCCTCGGCGATTCCGCCGCGAGCCCGCGCTTCATCGAAACCCTCGCTCGCCGCGGCTACCGGTTCGTCGCTCCCGTCCAGCGCATCGACGGCCGCGGCACTGACCCCGCCGCAGCTCCCGCAACCGCTGAGCAGGCCTTGGTGAGCGACCCCTCACCCGACCCACCCCGCACCAGCATCCTCGCCACTCCCGAAGAGCTCCCCAAAGTCTCCCATCCCGTCGCTCAGAACCTCTTTCTCCTCTTTCAGGCCATGTATCTCGCCTTCTACATCTCGGCCCTCGCCAACCTCGCGGAAATCCAGGAGCTGATCGCGCCGCTCTCCCGTCCGACCCTCCTCTTCACCACCCTCATCGTCACGGCTGCCATCCTGATCCCCGTGCGCGCGTTCCTGCTCTGCGCCGTCCTTTTCCGCGCACCGCGCCTGCGCGAAAAATATCTTCGCGTCTGGCCCTTCCTCCTGCCCTTCGACGTCCTCTGGTCCTTAGCGCCGTTCCTGCTCCTCCACCACATCAACTTCGGACTCGCTCTCGCCGCCACCGCCCTCCTGATCTGGTCGCCCTTCGTCCAGCGCTCCCTCATCCTGATGGGCGCCAGCGCGACAGATCGCTGATCGCCGATCCCTGATTACTGTTCTCCAATCACGTCTCCGGCATCCTGTCTCCTGTACGCTGTACGCTGTCCCCTTTCCCCTGTACCCTGATCCGAACCATGCCCCAGCCTGACCCCGCCCGCCGCGACCCGGAGCACAAACTCCACCGCGCTCTCGGCCTGAGCGATCTGGTCCTCGCCCAGATCCTCTGCGTCGTCGGCAGTTCCTGGGTCGGCGTCGCCGGCGGCCTCGGCCCCGCGCAATCCCTCACCTGGGTCGCCGCCATGCTGGCCTTCTATGTGCCCATGGCCGCATCGGTCATCTGTCTCAACCGCGCGATGCCGCTCGAGGGCGGCCTTTACGTCTGGGCCCGCGAAGCCTTCGGCGATCTGGGCGGCTTCCTCACCGCGTGGAACCTCTGGGTCTACGGCATCGCCGTCATCGCCGCCATCCTCTACGCCATGCCGACGGAAATCTCCTACCTCATCGGCCCTCGCGCCGCATGGCTCCCCGAAAACCGCCTCGTCGCTCTCGCCATCGTCACTGTCATGCTCGCAGCGATTATGTTCGCTGCCCTCCGCGGCCTCGAACTCGGCAAGTGGATCCACAATGTCGGCGGCATCGCCATCCTCCTCGTCTTCGCCGGACTCGTCCTCCTCCCGCTGGTTGCCTACGCGCGCCACCAGCCCATTCACTATTCGCCGTTCACCATTGCCACGCCGCCCCACGACCTTCGCATGCTCGCCCTCTTCGGCCAAATGCTCTTCGGCGCCCTCTGCGGACTCGAGTACATCGCCATCCTCGCCGGCGAAAGCCGCGATCCCGCCCGCTCCATCGGCCGTTCCGTCATCCTTTCCTCGCCCGTCATCTGCGCCATGTTCATCCTCGGTACCGCCTCCATCGTCGCCCTCGTGCCGCGCGCCCGCATCGACTTCATTGCCCCCATCCCGCAGGTCATGCGCCTCACCCTCGGCGCTTCCGGCATCGGCAACATCGCCGCCATCCTCGCCATCCTGCTCCTGCAACTCCGCCTGCTCGGCAACACCAGCTACATCTTTACCGGCGTCACGCGCCTCCCCATGACCGCCGGCTGGAACCATCTCGTCCCCGCGTGGTTCACGCGTCTCCACCCGCGCCGCCTCACACCCACCAACTCCATCGTCTGCACCACCGCCATCGCCTTCGCCCTCGTGCTCCTCGCCACCTCCGGCGTCCACGCACAGGAGGCCTATCAGCTCCTCAGCAACGCCTGCCTCACCCACTACGAAGTCGCTTACCTCGCCATGTTCGCCATCCCGCTCGTCGGAGCCGCTGCCCTCCGCCGCTCGCTTCCCACCTGGCTCAAATGGACTTCCGCCGTCGGCTTCCTCGCGACACTCTTCAGCCTGCTCATCTCTGCGTATCCCTTTGTCAGCGTCGTCAACCCGCGCACCTACGCCATCAAAATCCTCTCCACCATCCTGCTCAGCAACCTCGTCGCCGTGTCGTTCTATTTCCTCCGCACCCGCACCGCCCAAAAAGAAAAGGCCGCGCTCTCCCGCGCAGCTTAGTCACAGAGTTCTGTTCGATCAGGTCCGAACGTTCGCGATCTTCACAGTCCTAAAATCACACGTGTGCCGGGTCCTGCGCGACGTAATCCCGCCAACCCCGCCCCCAAAAAACCAGTTCGTTCGG